>Ga0154710_101_pt6 | contig 52866 bp, 57 predicted proteins | sample Rifle2008BG13ft_FD_105570 | JGI IMG/M metagenome (GOLD analysis project Ga0154710, IMG submission 105570) | Candidatus Bathyarchaeota archaeon RBG_13_38_9
GAGTCTCTTAGATAATTCAAAGCCCAGCTAATATACCAACCAAAATCACATTGTCCTTCCCCACATGAGAAAATATGTTGCTCTGAAAGATCGAGATTCCAGTTAGGGTTATTAGCATCTATTCTAAGCATCGCTTCGAATGCGCCTATTGTACCGAATGCAACGCAGCTTCCACATCCACCCTGATCTCGTATTGGCGTCATCCAATTAACTCCACCCACATTTCTCCAATCAAGATAATCAGGAAGCGGATCTCTAACAATAACTGGCGCGGAACGCTCTGAGATATCTTCCCTCTGCCAACCTAAACCATACTCACCTTCAATATTTGTAAAAGTGGTATTGTCTGACCCGTAGCCTACACTGCAAGCAATCGAAATTAACAAGACAGAAATCATAGCGTAGGGAATAATGAACCTTTTATATTCAATATTATCAAGATCTAATTGCAAGTATTCCACCCGGGGTACTTGTCCGGATCTGGGTGGTCTCCCCTCGCCGAAGGTATGAGATACCCAGGTCCATGACTTAACCACTTAACTAATTCATTGTCCATCTTTTTCACTTAAAACAGTTGTCACACGTGATCCACGATCTTGGGTGATGAAAATTCATTATTTTACCTTAATATCATAAAACAATAATTCTATACGTGCGTCATCTCCACCTGAAATAATAAATTACTTTAATGAGATTATTCTTTTACTTTATCTCATCATTTTTTGATATTGTAATAATTCTTTTAATCCATAATTTCTCTAAAAATTACATATCATGCCTAAATTATTATTTAATTTAATTCAATTTTTACTAATTTTACATTTTTAATTAAAATAATAATATGGTATTACTGTATCCTTCTTTTATTTTTAAGAATTTGAATTCTTTGATTAGAATTCATTTGTCTTTTAAGAATATTTTTGAATATAATTCATTTTAAAATTTATCAAAAAATTAGATGACATAGATGATCTGTATTTCTGTCACTTGCTTCATTTTCTAGAAGTTAAAGAATCTATAAATGTGATACCTATGGTACAGATTGTAAATCGAAAATAAAATAGGAAAAAATGGAACGTGATATATTTGCCAAGAACAATAAGCAGCATTTCACCATTATCAAGCAATAAGAGAGTACCTATTCGTATTCCTGGAACAATGATGAATGAAGTAGATCGAATTGTACGTGACCATCCCGAATTAGATTATAATAGACAACAATTTGTTGAATCAGCAGTAAGAGAAAAGATAGAACGTATTGTTATACTTGCTAGTGCGAGAGCCAACAACTCTTTCATAAGAGTTGGTGACCACCTCAAACCACTATAACATTACATCAATTTCCAGTCTATCAAGTGCTTGCTATAGAGTAAGGAATGGTTGCTATTAGCATCTATTCATTAACTGAAAAAGTTATCAATCAAAAATATTCATTAAAAACTTCTCAGCTGGCGGGAGTTTGACCCCGTCAGCTTCTCCCATCAATCAAATTTTAAAGTCATCTAAAATCTTGTTAAAATTTTCAGGATTGTGTTTTTGCTCGATTATTGGATTTCTTTCTATTTCTGGATCATGTTCTATGTAAGTCAGTCTATCTTGAGCGTAGATTTTACCAATGGGAATCCTCTCTCCCCATTCCTGAGCTTTCTGGAATGCAGCATTTCTATCTTTCGGATCATAAGAATTGTCAAGCTTGTAGACTCGTTTTCTATACCATTGATATGTATTTACATTATTGAATGTCACACATGGTTGAAGGATATCTACTAGACTGAATCCTCTATTCTCGATTGCTTCGGTAATTAGAGTAGAGAGATGTTCTATGTCCCCAGAGAATCCGCGTCCCACAAATGAAATACCCTGTGATATTGCGAGCGCAATAGGATTAAGAGGTTTAGAAAATGCTCCCATCGGGGTAGTCTTTGTGACAAATCCTTCTGCACTAGTAGCTGAAGCTTGACCTTTAGTCAATCCATAGATTTGATTGTCATGCACGAGATAAGTAATATCGATATTTCTCCTTATCGCATGTATAAAGTGATTTCCACCTTCACTATAACCATCTCCATCTCCACCAACAGCGATTACCGTTAGTTTCGGATTGACTATTTTCGCACCAGTGGCAACAGGCAATGTTCTCCCATGTAAACCATTGAAAAGATTACATTTCAGGTAGTGTGGTAGTTTCGCTGCTTGACCAATACCCGAAACCATGAGAACCTGATGCGGCTCCAGATTGACTTTCACCAAAGCCTTCTTAACAGCTTGAAGTATACCAAAGTTTCCACATCCTGGACACCAGGCCGTATCACCATTCTCATAATCTTTTAACGACACCACAGTTATTCATCTACCTTTCCAGAATTCTCTAAGTATATACTGAGGTGTGAGTGGCCTTCCATCAAATCTCAAAATCTTCTTGTTAACCTCGATTCCCGTTTCAGCCCGTATTAGATGCGCCATTTGTCCCGTCGAATTACTCTCGACAGATATCGAATTGTCTAAAATTTTTAACTCATTACTCACTGCTTCAACTGGGAATGGCCATATTTCGTTAAGATGCAGCATCTTCACATTAGATCCTTGATCATTCAAGATCTTTGTAGCCTCCTTTAAGGCTCCATAAGTTGAGCCCCAACCAATCAAAAGAGTATCTGCATCCTTCGAACCATAAACAAATGGAGTTCCAATATCTTTCTTTAAAAGTTCTAATTTTCTAAAACGTTTATTGACATTATTTATCTTCACATCTGCAAGTTCTGTTATGTGACCGTCTTCAGTATGTTCATCACTGTCTGTCACAACTAAACCTAATTTCTGACCTGGAAAGAGTCGAGGAGAAATTCCTGATTCTGTAATCAGGTGTCTTTTGTATGCTCCAAACTTCTTAACTTGAGATTCAGTGAAGAACTCGCCTCTATCGACCTTTATAGATGAAGTATCGAATTTTTCTGTCGTAAAGTACGAGTCGGCTAGATATTGATCTGATAGTATGATCACTGGTATCTGATATTTCTCTGCCAAATTGAAAGCCTTCGAAGTCAGATAGAAAGCTTGTTCAACGTTTCCAGGTGCAAAAACGGCTCTTGGAAATTCTCCATGACCAGCATAGATCGCAAACTCAAGTTCACCCTGCTCAGTTCGAGTAGGAAAGCCTGTAGCAGGACCTGGCCTTTCACAAATAACAATAACAATAGGTGTCTCAGTCATCCCGGCAAGGCTTAATCCTTCAACCATTAAAGAAAATCCACCACCCGACGTGGCGGTCATAGACCTGGCCCCAGCAAATGAAGCCCCAATGATCATATTGATAGCAGATATCTCATCTTCAGCCTGCTCAAAAACCACACAATAATCTTTCATCTTTGATGCAAAGAATTGTTGGATAGAAGTTGATGGACTCATTGGATAAGCTGAAACAAATTTGCAGCCTGATAACAATGCAGCTGAGGCTATAGCTTCATTTCCGTTAAGAAATATGAAATCTTGACTATCACCAATTTTTTTAATTCTATATGGGAATTTATCAATTCCATTTTCTGAAACATAGTTGAAACCTGCTCTTGAGGCTTGGATATTTTTATCGGAAATTTCAGCTCCTTTTGAGTCAAATTCGTCCTTTAAAACACTCTCCAAAAGATCGAAATCGTAGCCCACTAAACTGATTGCAGCTCCTATAGCAACTGAATTAGCCATCTTCGTTGAGTCCGCTTTCTCTTTGGCAATTCTCTCAAATGGGACATTCAATAAATTCTCGTCAAAATCTGTTACACTGATTTTATCTCCATCAAATATTATTACTCCATTTTTGACCAATTCATCTTTATGTTCGATAATCGTTTTTTTATCCAGAGCAATTATGACATGAATTTCCTCTGTCAAGTTCTCAACTTTATTATTGCTAATTCTAATTTGATAAAAATTATGACCACCTCTGATTCTGGATTCATTATCTTGATTTGTAAAGACGCAGAGACCACCTCTAGCCATGCTTTTGGCAAGAATGTATCCAATAGTTTGAAGCCCTTGACCAGCCTCTCCACCTATCTTGAAAGAAATGTCAATTGACATATTAATTCTAAACGAGTTACGCTACTTAAAATCTTTAGGCGCCTACGAATAACATTACACTATTTTAACCGAACAGTAAAAGTTCTGATAACATAAATCCATCCTCCAACTTGCCAAGCAACAACTAAGATAAATTTCAACATCAATCGCGGAATCCTATATGATATATCGAATTCTTTTATGAATTCAATAGGTTTAGAAGAGATCAAGAAAAACATCTGAAAAGGACTCGTGTTCACAAAAGAGAAAAATAGTGGCGTTATCCAAATAAAATGTGCCATAGACCAATTGTTGTTTGATACTGTCGTTAGTAAGACTAATGGAATAAGTAATACAATATTCTGTTCAGATACCCAACTTCTAGTCAGCATTAATACAAAAAATAAAGAAGAAGCCCATCTCACCAGATCCAAATGATTATCAAGTTTAGTCTTATGTAACTGAAATAGAGTCAATATTAATGCGGGAATCCATAAGTAACCTAGAAACTCTAAATTTTTAAAAAGAAATGTTTGATCATATATTAAATCAAAAATATTGAAAAGAGTAAACCCACCTGCTCTGATAAAATGGAAATCTGCATTATTGAAAAGTATTGATGTATCCCATTTGAACATTAAAAATGGAGAATAGGCAAGTAAAATAAAAACTGAAAAGAACATTGTAATGAATTTGAAATTTGATTTCAGATCATAATTTCTTTTGATAAAGATAATAAACATTGGAAGGAGGATCAATGGAAGAATTTTTAAAGCTGAAGAAAGTCCTATCAGAAACGCAGAAGTAAATAGTTTATGATTATATAACTCGTTAAGTGCTAAAATGGTAGTCAAGATAACAAGAGATTCAAATTGACCCCAAATCGCTGAAACATAAATTATGAAAGGATTGAAAAGAAGAAAATAAAATATCTTATTGCATGTTTCTCTCTTCATATTTTGAGCAAAAGCTATTCTCTCAACAATGAAAGCCAATCCAATATTACTAAGTATAATTGGAAGTTTGATTGCCAGATTATAGACAAATATGTTCTTTGTCGTTTGATAGACTAGCGAATATACTAAACCAAGATATAGTGCCCAAGGTGGAGGGTAACCTATTCCCGGCAGTTCCTCAAAGAAAGCTGGATTGTTAAAAATTATACTTGCAGGAAAGAGACCATAAGGTGAATTCCCATTCGATACAGCATAACCTACAGTAAAGAAGATACCCATATCATAATGATGACCTAGAAATCCAGCGAGAGTAAATTGGAGAATTATACTTAGAGTTACTAGAATGAATCTACGATTTCTAATGATATTGATAGTTCTCATCCAGCCACTGAATTTCTTATTTCATTATCCTAAAAAGTAGATCAGTAATCTTTTCAAATGGTCTTCCAAATAATTTGTAGCCAATCTGTCCGAAATGTTTTCTAATTCTAAATTGTACAGTTCCCTTGAATATTGCAAATTTTAATTTAAATTCTGAAAATTGAGATTTAAATTCAAGAGTCTGTTCAATAAGTTTTATTCTACTTTTTCTTGGTTCGATCAGATCGTCTTTTACTTTTTCGTATAAACCCGTTCCAGGTATAGGATAGGGAAGTGTGAATGATAGATAATCAAGAGGTAAAGTGGTTCCAAAATGTATGGTATTAAGAATCATCTCTTCATTCTCTCCAGGATAACCTATTATAAGAAACGCTCCAGTCTCAATTCCTGCTTTGTTAGCGTTATAAACTGCGCTTCTAGCTGTTTGTAGATCAATATCTTTTTTCATTAAATGTAAGGTTCTTTGATCTCCAGATTCTATACCAAAATATACTCTCTGACAACCCGCTTCCTTCATTCTAGTAGCCATCTCTGGGTCCATAGCATCAACCCTAGAAAGACATTGCCACTTCACATTCAATTTACGTCTAATTATTTCGTCACATATTTTTACTACTCTCTCTTTTGAAATTGTAAAGCAATCATCAGCAAACCATATTAGATCATATCCCATATCGATTATTGACTGCATTTCGTCTACTATGTTTTCATGAGATCTTGATCTGAAACCTTCTTTGAAGATCGGTCTGCTACAAAAATCACAGCGGAATGGGCACCCTCTTGAAGAGATCATGGAGGTCATGGTATAACCGAATTTATTTTGGTAATATTGTTTATAGGAATCATTGTCGAATAGTTCTCTTGCAGGAAAAGGTATAGAGTCGAGATTTTCGATAGTGTTTCTTCTACCTGTATGATATGTGTTTGAACCTTCTTTGAAGATTATCCCTGGAACCGTTTTTGGGTCTTTATTTTCGAAGAAAGTTTTTGCGATCTCAAGCATTGTATTCTCAGCTTCTCCGACAACCACAAGATCGAAATCGTCAAGAAAGCTTGAGGGTTTAGCTGTGGGTAGCGGTCCACCTGTAATCAGAAGATCAGTTACTTTTCGTATACTCCTTGCAAGTTCAATACTATCTTGTTCCATGGAATACATAGAATAAATTCCAACAATTCTGGGTCTTAATTCCATAATCTCCTTAAGAACACTTTTTCGATCACGAAACGTGCAATCAATTAGTTTGACTGTCAAATTCGCCTTTCGCAGAAATGAAGCTATATAGCCCATTCCTAACGGTTGAAATCTAAACGGAGATCGATCAAGTCGTGATTTAAAGAACGGATATACAAGAACAATTTCAACCAACCTGATCTCCTTATTTTATCTGTATAATATACTGATGATTTTCTATTTTTGATGAGGTCATATAACAGAATCCGGCCCAGTTTAAACGTGGTTGAAGGAGTTCACGTCCTCTATATAATTTTGTCTCGTCAAGTTTTTTTAGACAAAACGTAATTTTTGCGGATTCATTTGTTAAACATACTTTTTGACAGTTTGTCTCTTCCCATACACCTATGTCGTCTTTCCTTAATTGAGTAAAATCATCTCTATAAAGATCAAAATCTGCTGATTGCTCATTGAAAATTAGTAATCTATTGAAATTCTTGTCAAGAATGTGCAAAGTATTGACTGTAATAACCAAATTATCTCTTGATACCGCATAGGTGATATCTACAAATCCTTTTGAACGAGTTTTCTGAGTTGATATTCTAAGCCCCAGAATTGTTATGAACTTCATGAGATATTTTATGAGTTTCCGATATTTTTCGTCTCGCTTGTACGTTTGACTTAATTTATTTGAAATAGTTGAATAAAACCTATCATTAATATTGAATTTATGCATCCAAGTCTTTCTATGGGAGGCATCCATAGAAAAAGACTTAACTAATGTTCCATTTTCATTCTTGATTTTCGCTGAAGTAGAGAAAATTATATTTCCTGGATATTCTAATGCAGGTACTCCAAAGCCTACTCCCTCACCACATAAAGAATCATTCTCAATAATCATCTTCAATCCTTTTTCTAGGGTTGAGGAATCACCTTGACTGCTGTCAGGTCCTTCGTCAAGAACAAATTTGATACGATTATTTAGTTTAAGAAAATATTTTTCCTGTGCCAATTATGTTCCCAATATTCAATAGTTACTAATAACCGCATTATTATCAAATTTCATTTTCTTTATGATTTTTAATAGCGTACGCTATTCCCTTGAATATGATATATACTATATTTTAGAAATTTATTCCCCAAGTAGGATTATCGAGATCATAGGAAATATTATCATCAATATTGTCCAGACGAATACTATCCTTGGCACACTGAAGTTTCCGATTTTTTTAACATATCTTTCCATGGTTGCAAGAGGAACTAGTATTAGTAATGTTATGTTGAATATGCTTGTGGACATTTCATGTTCCACTAGCAGAAATGGAGATGTATCTGTAAGTCCCCATCTTACTAGGAAGAAGATCAATGGCATGTGCGCTAATCCAAGATATGCAAAATTCAAGAAATGGATCTTCTCCCAAGCTTTCAATCTAGGATTTGGTTGCAGAATTTTGAATTTTCCTGTCCTCTCCAGAAGATAGAATATGATTAAGATTGCCAGAAGTGCGATAGATATGTACAGTACATCAGCATACCACCATATAGCTAGAAATAAAGGAACTGTAAGAAATGAAGAGATTACAGCAAAAAATTGGCATACTAGACATCTGGAATAGTATGCAATTCCAACAGTTATGAAGAGAATAGGCATAACAAAATTATGACCCCACCGGATATCAGCTTCATAAAGTGGCATTGCTGGCCCTAGCCAAAAAAGGATCCATAATATTCCTAATATGAGAAGACCAGTTCCCACATTCATGTATTTTGACATCTTCTCATTCAAAGACTTCACCAGATTTTCTTCTTTTAGTACAGACTATATTAATCTAAGGAGATGAAGCTTTCATTCTTTATATTCATTTTTCGACATTAGCCAGAGCACATTTCCAGATAGATCTTTGAATTTCGCAATTGTGCCACCAGCTTTCTTCGAAGGTTCTTGAGTGAACTCGACACCCTTATCCTTCAATTCTTTGCAAGTATCTTCAAGATTATCAGCTAAAAGGAGAATTCCAGTATTACCAGGTTCCAATTCATCCATCTTACAGAGATGAATCTCAGACGTCCATCCTTCAGGTGCAACTGTGACCCAATGACCATCTCTTTCCCGAACCTCAAAACCAAGCTTTTCTTGATACCACGATATCGCTTCTTCTAGATCGGAAACAATTACCGGAATACTTCTTATTTCATTTATCACGTTTCAATCCCCTCTAACATCTATTGATCTTTATCAGATAGAAATTATAATGATAATAGCACATTTCCTGATTTCAATATTACTCGATACAATTGATCTCTTGATGTAGAATCAAGAGCTACATTTAAGTATAGAAAAATCTTCCATGAATCTTAAGGTGAAATAATATGAAATTACCACACGTTGGACATGAAAAACACTTATGCAAAATATGGGCAGATACTTATGATGTTGATGAGGTAAAAGGAATCATAAAGGACGCCCAGTTCGTTTGTAAGGTTTGTGGAAGAGCCGCAGCAAAAAAAGAAAACCTATGCGATCCTGCTCCACTTTAAATTCTAAATCATATTTTTTTTTTGAAAAAAAATAGAACACTAATTTCTTTATGAAAAAATAATCAGTGTGTATTAATTATTTTAGAAAATTAAATTTTTTCCAGTTAATTTACTCGTGACGGTTTAAATCTACTATTTGCTTGTCTCTAAAATTTTTGTCGCTACTTCTTGAGCCTTTAAAGCATCATCTGTTGTAATATCAGGTTGTTTATTCTGAAGAATAGATTGTATGAAATGTTCATCTTCTTGGTAATGCCCCCAAACTTTTGCTCCGCTCTCTCTAAATATCCACATTTGCTTCTGAGGATCCGAACCAAAAAGAGTTACTCTATCATTTTCTTCTGACAAAATACTATTTGTATTATCTCCAAGAACTTCCAGTCTCACCATGCTCATCGCATGTCTGACAAGTCCACTGAATTCTAGTGTCACAACTGTATTGTTAGAGAATTCAAGAACTGCAAGAGAGGCGTATCCATTTGTTCCACCGAGCTCCTGGAGAATTGTATCTTTTGATACTGCGTGTACTTTTCTGACTTCAGCATTTAGAAGCCATCGTAGAAGATCGATAGACCACACAGATAATGTAAATGCTGGACCGCCTCCACTTTTCTCCTTATTCCATGCCCATGATGTAGGAGGCCATTGCCTTGCAAGGTCTACAGCAGGTATAAACTCTCGATAAAAGATTGCCGCCGGTTTTCCAATTGACCCTTTATCAATTAGCTCCTTTGTCTTAACATAATTCGGTGTAAATCTGAAATTGAGACTGGGCATTAAAATCACGCCAGCTTTCTTCGCCTCATCAACTATTTCTTGAGCATCTTTCATGTTCGGTGCTAAAGGCATCTCACATAAGACATGCTTTCCAGCTTTGAGAGCATCGATAGCTATCTTCTTATGCAAAAAAGTTGGAACTGATATGACCACAGCACCAACATTTGGATCATTGATCAGATCCTCATGAGTAGAATATACAGACTTTATTTTTGATTTGTCTGCTGCCTTCTGCAAACGTTTCTGATCAACATCAGCTATAGCCACTAATCTAGAGCCGAGTATTCTTCGAAAAGCTGATAGATGCGCCTTTTCTCCGACAAAACCTAGACCTATAATTCCAATACCAACTTCAGTCTTAGTCAAGAATCATCATTTATAGCGGAAATATCCACATATAAAAATCTGAGTCTTTTTAGATATGACAAATACGAGTTTCTCTCATCTGCCAGCCATAACTGATTAGTGAATGGTTTTGAAAAAGCTCAAATATTAAGTGGCAGTTGGTAGGTAGGTAGGTAGTATTTTATCATGGTCAAACTATCCTGCCATCATTGTGGCCACTATTGGGACTACCAAGGCAAAACAAAATATTATGCAACATGTCCAAATTGCCGATATAAAGTCAGAATCCAACCAGAAGAATCAATTAAACCAGAATTGAAAAGAAGAGACTTAGACTCCCGGAAAATATTAACCAAAGAGAAAAAACCGAAGAAACTAATCGGTATCGCCGCTATAGTCAGCAGAGTTATTGAAAAACACCAACAGAACAAGAGTATGTTAATTCAGATATTGCTTCAGCTACAAAATGACTTTGGATGGCTTCCAAGAGAAATGCTCACTGAGGTTAGCAAACAATTAGAAATACCATTAAATCGCGTATATCAGATTGCAACATTCTACAAGGCTTTTTCATTGGCCCCCAGAGGCAGACATCTGATTAGAGTCTGTATGGGAACATCATGTAAAGTAAGAGGCGCTACAACCATTCTAGATAAATTACAAAGCACATTAGAAATTGAAAAAGACCAAACAACACCAGACGGCAGATTCAGTCTTGAAACAGTGAATTGTGCAGGTTGTTGCGCATTGGGTCCTGTAATAACTATTGATGGCGACTATCATGGAAATCTGAAGGTAGTGGATACTGAGAAGATATTGGCGAAATACAAGTGAGCAGATATTGGAGTCAATAAAACCAGTAAGAAATCCAGAAGAATTGGAAAAACTCCATCAAAAGATTGAAAGTGAACGTGGAAATGAAAAACCAATCGTCTCAATATGTATTAGTACAGGATGTGTCGCACTGGGTGCCACCTCAGTTCTTGAGGCTTTCAAAAATGGTATAAAGAAGACAAAATTAGAAAAAGAAGTGGAGATCAAAGAAACAGGTTGCCTAGGTTTCTGCGAACAAGGACCGCGAGTAACAATTTACCCAGATGAAATATGCTACTTCAAAGTCAAGCCTGATGATGTTCAGGAAATTATTTCTCAGACCATCAAAGAGAATAAGATTGTTGAACATTTACTGTATACGGATCCTATAACCAGAAAAAAAGTACGAAGACTAGATGAAATTCCTTTCTATAAAGATCAGCTTAGACCACTTTTAGAAAATAATGCAAGAATAGATCCGAAAAATATACTGGATTATATCCATTTAGATGGATACAAGGCCCTAGCAAAGGCCATCACCCAAATGACCCCTCAACAAATCATCGAAGAGATCAAGAAATCTAAATTACGTGGCAGAGGTGGAGGTGGATTTCCAACCGGAATAAAATGGGAAACCACACGAAACGCCGCAGAACAAACAAAGTATGTAATTGTGAATTGTGACGAAGGAGATCCAGGTGCCTTCATGGACAGATCACTAATGGATGGCAATCCTCACAGTGTTCTGGAAGGACTTATCATAGGTGCCTTCGCCATAGGTGCAAAAGAAGGTTATGTATACGTAAGAGAGGAATACCCACTTGCAACAGAGAACATTACGACTGCAATTGACCAAGCTAAACAGTATGGATTTCTTGGTGAAGACATTTTAGGGTCAGGATTCAATTTCAACGTTAAAGTTCACAAGGGTGCAGGAGCATTTGTTTCAGGGGAATCCAGCGCCCTTATGACAGCAATTGAGGGGAAAACAGGTGAACCCAGACCAAAATATATTCGCACAGCTGTCAAAGGACTCTGGAATAAACCTACCTGCCTAAATAACGTCAAAACATGGGCAAACATACCACTCATAATAATGAAAGGGGCAGAGTGGTTCAAGAACATAGGCACTGAAGGTAGTAGTGGAACTGCAATTTTCTCTCTTGTTGGTAAAATCAAAAATACAGGGTTAGTAGAGGTTCCTATGGGCATCACTCTTCGAGACCTGATCTATAAGATCGGTGGAGGCATCAAAGACGATAATAAGTTCAAGGCCGTTCAAACCGGTGGCCCATCTGGAGGATTCATTCCCGAAGAGTATCTCGACCTCCAAGTAGATTTTGACGAGTTAGACAAGGTCGGCTCCATGATGGGTTCTGGAGGCTTAGTTGTTATGGATGAGGATACTTGCATGGTAGATTCCGCAAGATATTTTGTAGATTTCTTATTAGAGGAATCCTGTGGAAAATGTATTCCTTGCCGTGAGGGATTGAGAGTTCTATCTAAGATTCTTGGTAATATTTGTGAAGGAAAAGGAGAACATGTTGATATTGGAATAGTTGAAGATATTGCTTTTACAATGGAGAATGCTTCACTATGTGCGTTGGGCACAACTGCCACTAACCCTGTTTTAACATCTCTGAAATATTTTAGAGAAGAATGGGATCAACATATCAAAGATAAGAGATGTATAGCAAAAGTCTGTAAATCTCTTACCAACTTTTACATTGATCCAAAAGAATGCCAAGCTTGTCTAATCTGTCTTCGAGAGTGCCCAACAAAAGCGATCGAAGGTGAAAAAGATCAAGTCCACTGGATCAATCAGGAAAAATGTGAGAAATGCGGAATATGTTATGAAGTATGCAAATTTGATGCCGTCAAGAAACTTTCAGGTGAACCTATTCCCTCAAAACCAGCTAATGGAATGAAACCAATCCGTAAGGGTGTAAAACAATGAAGACCCTAACCTTGAAGATCGATGGTAAAGAGATTGAAGCAAAAGAAGATATGACGATTCTCGAAGCAGCTGAGAAACTAGGGATCCAGATACCTACACTCTGTCACCATAAAAAATTAGAACCTTACGGAGCTTGCCGCATCTGCAGTGTTGAAATCGAAACAAGAGGAAAATCTCGGATTGTAGCTGCATGCTGTTATCCAGTCAAAAACAATCTTAACGTAACTACTAGATCCACCCAAATAGACAAGATAAGAAAAACAATACTTGAACTCGCCGCGGTTACTGCTGGAGAAGATGCTATGGGTGAAATGCGTAAACTAGCAAGTGAATATAACGCTGACCTATCCCACTTACGCTCAAAAACACCAATCGAACCAACAAGATGTATACTCTGCGGCCTATGTGTACGTCGCTGTATTGAGGCCACATGGGACAGTGTAATTGGATTCATTGGAAGAGGAACAAAAAGACAGATCGCACTTTATCCTGAAAAAGCATCGATATGCACGATCTGCGACTATTGCCATGATGTCTGCCCTACAGGAAAAATAACATCAACTGGACCCGATCCTCCATTTCCTCAAATAGATGACGTTCTCGCAGGAAGGGAATAATTAAAATTAAATATGTTATCAACTGCGATATCATCTAAGAAGAATTTTCCTTTGGGGGCCTTATGAAAATTGGCGAAAGAACGACTTATTGAAGCATTAAATGATCTTGTAGCTGTAGAGATTGCAGCTGTGACTGAGTATCAACAACACGCCTACCTGATTGACGATCCGAAAATGATCGACCTTCTTGAAGATTTCTCAATGGATGAAATGGCCCATATCGAATATTTTTCCAGGGAAGTTGCTCGTTTAGGCGGAATTCCCACAGTCATCCCCAAACAAATCAAACACGCCGGAGAAACCGATAATGAATTATTGCAACGCGATGTACACGTAGAGGCTGACGCAATCAAACGTCTAACTGAATATATGAAACTCGCTGAAGAAGAAGGAGCCCCCAGAATAAAGAAACTTCTTGAAGACGTTAGAGCTGATGAGATAGTCCATCATGATATGCTTGAAGCTCAACTGAACCCGCCCAAAGATTTCTGGGGTAAGATGAGGAATTCTATGGATATCGGTTCAGGCTTGATACTGACTGGATTATTTTGGCTATACTTCTGGGTATTTCAATGGTATGTATTCTTCTTGTTTGATGCTCGATGGGCACACAATTTTGCTTATCCACTTATCCTACTGACTATAGGAGTAGCATACAAAGGAAAAAAAATGTCCACAGACCTTTTAGCATCAATCTCAGCATTTATGATAATTCCAACTGAAACTGGATTAATTTCAGGTACACATAGCACCTACATAGTCAGCATAATACTTTTGATCATACTAGTATTGCTAGTGACTGAGCGAGGAAAAAAACAAGAATTACTATTCTTCCAGCACCGCTCTAGGCGATGGCTCAAAAAACACCTATTGACTTTTGCTTTTCTATTCCTATTGCATATGCCATTTCTATACTGGGTCACTAGAGTAATCTTTGGAGAACCTGCTGAGTTAAATATGCCACCTGAGCCACCATGGGAAAGGGCATACTGGGGTACAGCGTCATACAATATTCTAGTAATTCCATTCGCTCTCATAGGAATGGCGGAAAGGTTCAGGGGAACTCTCAGAAGAAGAATATCAATATCAAAAATTGGTTATTGGTGGTCCCTTCTCATAATAATCGCAGGAGTCATCACTATAGGTGCAACATCTGGAGATTGGTTGAGATATTCAGCACCCCTTGTGATAGCAGTAATTATACTCATATTATCAATAGTAGCCCACAAGAAATAGTCTCAAACTAACCTCTTCCTATTTTTTCTTTAAACACACTCGTTCAATAAATAGAGAAGTGACAATTGAAAAAGTAGCAATCTTGGTAATGTAGTTAAGAATTAGACTTGAAAATCCTAATAATATAGGAAAACCAATCATTATCCAGATTACGAATCCTACGATAAAAACTGTAATGGAACCATATAGAATTCTGTTTCTGGACCAAAATCCTATTCCACAAATGGGCATAATCAACCAAGAAACTCCAAGAGCAATATAGTAAGGATTACCTTGGAGAATATGGTGCCCATGGACTATTAACGCAATTATGCTGAATATGAATTCGAATAGAAAAGCTGCACCAAATGGACAAGCTGAAGCTATCATAAAAGAATTCAATTTAGAAGTTCTCTTGGAAAGTAATAGAAAAATTATAAAAAAGGAAAAAACTGCACTGATCCATGTAATAGGAAAAATCATATTCAAATCAGTTGTTGGACCACCAAGAAGTTGTTTTAGAACAGTTGGTCCAATCCAAGATCCTGGACCTGCAAAGTTAAGAATTAACCATTGGATCCATAATGGAACATACATTATCCATGGTTTTTTCTGAAAAAAATGGAGACCATACAGTTTCGAATTTGCACCAGCAATTTTGATAAGTTACAATTCTTAATAAAAGCGGGCTTGTTTATCAGATTTTTTGCCTATGAGTCTGCCACGCCCGACTTTTCCTTCATCAGCTGCTTTTACCCACATTGATAAGCCGTCATCAGCAGCTTGAAAGAGTTCAGCTCCATATTGTTTCAGTATTCCGTCCTTTAATTTCTCTTGGAGCCTCTTCTGGTAAAGGTGGCAATGTTCGGTGAAATCTTTGCTTAAATCTTCTTTCTCTAATACTTGTAAACCTGTATTTTTCATTAGCCCTTCATAGCCTTCTAAGGTTTCCATGTAAGGGAACGCCATGAAACTGTTAAGAGATTCCCACTCTTCAGCAGACATGTTTCCTACTTGAAGCCAGTCTGTAAAAGCTACGATTCCTTGAGGTTTTAAAACTCGGTATGATTCCTGCATTAGTTTATTTTTATCAGTGACATAACACCAGGCATCTTGACCCCAGACTATATCGAAACTTCCTGCTTTAAATGGCATATCTAAGGCATTGCCTAATTTGTAAGTAATCGAATCAGTTAGACCTTCTTTTTCAGTTCTTCTTATCGCTTCATTAATCATCTTTTCAGTGGCGTCTAATCCTGTCACTTGACATCCATATCTTTTTACAAGATATCGTGCTGGACCTCCAAGAGCGCTACAAACATCTAATACTACATTATCTTTCGCGATTCCTGCTTTTTGTGCAAGTATATCAGTTTCTTTATCTCCACCGACGTGGATTTGTTCTCCCATTAGCATTTCCCATAGAATACCTACAGGACCTGTATAGACCTCATTTACATCCCCAATGGTGAAGTCTAACCGTTTACCTTTTTCTAAACTCATTTTTTTCCTTCCATATTATTAATGAGAACAATAAGAAAATGGAAATATCTATCTTAGGTTATCTGGATTTATCCAGCATCTTGGATCTGGTGCTAACATATCTCCTGTATCATAATATGCTGTTGCTCTGCATCCCCAACAAACTGAATTATGCTCACAACTGTTGCAATGTCCCGGCATATTTTTCTGATTTCTCAAATGAGTTAGAAGCAGTTGATCCTTATTTTCTTCAATTATTTTTTCTAGAGGTTTCTCACTAATATTGCCAAATCCTTTTCTAATTACAGAACATGGTGTTAAATCGCCATCTATTGTTACACAAATCATTCCACCGCAGTAGAACTTATTGACGTCCATTGTGCTCATAGAAGGTTGAGATTTTGAATAGTTGCTCACATCCCTTGAATCGCATGCTTCTTTTATCTCCTCAATTGTAGGGATCCATTCTGAATGTTCTTTAGCAAGACCAGTTTCGCACATTTGTGTTAAGCAGGTTCTCATACCTTTCTTTTCAAAAAAATAGTTAATCGTATTTTTTACATCCTTGCCTGCAACGAGTTTAGTGAAAGTTATGCAGTTTATCATATTCTCAGGTTTTTTGCCCAGTGACTGAACATTATCAACTCCTTTTAATATAGTCTCAATCTTCTGTCGAGCATCACCAGTGTGTAATTTTTTGTAGATATTTTCATTTAGACTATCCAAATGTACTGAAACAAATCCACCTTCAGTAACTTTAACAACTTTCTTGGCTATCTCTACATCTGCCAGTGGAAGCCCACTTGTCCAGACGTTATTTTTTAAGCCTTTTTTGGTGGCGTATTCGACCAGATCATACCAATCTTTTCTAAGCAGTGGATCTCCTCCTAACCAATCTATGGCTCGGACTTCCATTTTCGCAGCAGAATCTAAGACGCTTAATATCTGTTCTTTTGGAAGTTCTTTCATTGGAGTATTTTCATCTGATGCATAACAGTATAGACAGCCTTGTTGACATTGTAAAGTGGATTCTATCTGGATGCTATAGACTTTGCATTGCTTGAAATATTCTATCTCTTCAGCATAATTAGGATGAAAGCATCCATAAACTACCACTGATTTATTTTCAGTCAAAGCATATACCCTGTAATCTTGGATTAATGCCGTCGCTAGCCGTTCTTGATTGATATAAAGATAACGTTGTTATATAATTGATTTATTTAATTTCCTCTAGCTCACTCAGGATGTCATCGTAATTTGGCTCTACTGTAGGATCTTCTGTAATCCATTTGTAGCGTATTATACCTTTGTCGTCTATAATGAAAATCGAACGTTTCGCTGCAGTATAACCTTTTAATCCAGCGAAATCTTCAACTGCTACTCCATAAATTTTTACAACCTCTCGAGAATAGTCACTTAAAAGATTAAAATTGAGACCGTTTATTTCCGAAAAAGCCTTGTTGCAGAATGGATCATTAACGCTTATTCCAATCACCTGTGCCTTCATATCGTTGAGTTTTGTGAGCGAATCTCGTAAGGTACACATTTCCTTTGTACAAACACTCGTGAATGCACCAGGATAAAAAGCTAAGACAATCTTGTTATCGAAATTTGTTAGTGATATCTTTTTTAAATTAATATCTGTCAAAGTGAAAATTGGTGCATTATTACCAATTTCAATTTCTACCATGATAAACCCCGAATATTAATTTCTATCGTGTGATTGACTTTTATTTGAAATAAATAAATTTCGCTTTAGTACACTACGCTGAAAATATCTTTATCAACCATTAGCACGCACACTTCAATCATTAATGCTCGATATCCTTTTATTCATGAATTTTGGAAAAGGGCTAAGGTGTTTTTCATGGGAAAAAAGGCAAGAGATATAGTAAAAATAGGAATTCAAGAATTACTTAAAGATCTCAATAGCTTATATGCAGATGAGTGGATAGCTTTTTACTATTACACGTGGGCTGCAAGTTATGCAGAAGGCCCATTTTCTCCATCAATAACAAGTGAAATTGAAAAAATATCAAAAGATGAATTCGAGCATTCATCTGAACTTGCAGATAGAATATATGAGTTGGGTGGAGAACCAGAGAAAGAACTAGAGAATCTTCAAAAATTAGCGAACTGTAAGAAAATCACATTCCCAAAAGACGAAAGAGATATCGATGGTATACTTAATGCTCTTACTGCTGCAGAAGCATGTGCCATAGATGGGTATAATAAACTTCTACTCAAAATATCATCGTGTTATACAAATGATGTACGAACATTTCACCTCATTCAACATATACTTTCAGAAGAAATCGAACATGAAGAAGCTTTTGAAAATCTACTAGAAAAGAAGAGACAATAAGAACTTAGTTTTTTTTAAAATCTCTTCTTTCTTTTGTTTTTTTTAGAAACAAGAAAACTGGTCTCTAAATTATTAAAAATAATTGAATATTATACAAATTTTTACGCATTTATTATTTATTTAAAATTCACATCATAACATAATATACGACAAAAAAGATGCATAGAAAACTAAATTATTATGGTTAACATGGTGTCCAAAATATTTGCCTAAGAAGAAAAAACGTATTTCCAAGACTGAAATGAATAAATTACAAAATAAGATAGATGAAATCCGTGAGAATCTTAGAAGAAATGATAAAGTACTTGTCGCCATGTCTGGTGGAATAGATAGTTCCTTAGTCGCTTTATTAGCAAAGAAAGCAGTAGGTAAAAATGCCATAGCTGTAACAGTCGATTCAATAGCATTACCTAGAGAAGAAATCGAGGACGCAAAAAGAATATCTAAGAAAATTGGGATAAAACACATAACATTGAATATGAATAAAATTCCTAACCTAATTTTTTCTCAGAATCCCCCTGACCGATGTTATTATTGCAAAAAAAGTATTATCAAAAAACTCAAACAAATTGCAAAAAAGCATGATATAAAAACAATAGCAGATGGAACAAATCTTGATGATTTAAAAACACATAGACCAGGGGCCTTAGCACTCAGTGAAGAAAAAATTCTTAGTCCTCTAGCTGAAGCGGGTTTAACAAAAAAAGATATAAGAGAAATTTCTAAATTTTTCAATTTACCCAACGTAGAGAAACCTTCCATGGCATGCTTATTGTCTCGATTTCCATATGGACAAAAGATCACAAAGGAGAAGATCCATCGAGTTGCTGAAGCAGAAAAATTCATAAGAAGAATTCTTGATGCTAAAGAAGTTAGAGTACGATATCATGAAGATATTGCCCGAATAGAATTAGGGAGAGACGAAAGAAAACTCATTTTCGATGAAAAAAAGATGGATACAATATATAAAAAATTAAAAGAGTTAGGCTTCAATTATATAACAATCGATCTTCTAGGGTATAGAAGCGGAAGTTTAGATGAAACTCTAAAACGGAAAATTATTCCGAATAAATTGAATAAATAATAGGATCTAAAATATCGTTTAGTAAGAATCATCGAACATTAATGATATTAAACACAACCTTAAGACATTTATTCAACTAATCAAAATCAGTAAAAGCAAGAATATTTCAAATTATTAGATTAGTTACCAATATTTATGCACGATGAGGCATTATTGTTGAGAGATATTTTAGAGAGACTAATCAAAGGTTCGATTTCTATAGATGATGCCGAAAAACTGCTTAGAACACATACAATAGACGAAATTAGTAATATTGCCAAACTGGATATCAATAGAGACCTAAGGGGCGGAATACCTGAAATAATTCTTGCTGAAGGTAAGACCAACGAAGATCTATCAGATATCACTAAAAGCATGTTGAAAGAGAAAGGGAGAACAATAATTAGTCGAGCCAATAAAGAACAACTTGAATTTGTGCGAAAAACGGCCCCTAGAAATTCAGTCATCAATATAAATCAGAAGGCCGGAATGTGCATTCTAAAAATGAAGGATTTTCAAATTTATGCTACTGGAGGCAAGATCGGTATCTTGGCAGCCGGAACTGCCGATATTCCAATCGCAGAAGAATCAAAAATTATTTCGGAAGAGATGGGTTGTCAAACAATTACCGCTTATGATGTAGGAGTAGCGGGTATTCACAGACTTTTTCCTCCTTTGAAAAGTATGATTGACAAGGATGTGGATGTCATTATTGTCATTGCAGGCCGGGAAGGTGCTCTACCATCTGTTGTCTCAGGTCTGGTTAATATTCCAGTAATAGGTGTACCAACCTCAGTCGGATATGGCTTTGGGGAAAAAGGTATTGCATCCCTTATGGCTATGCTTCAAGCATGCTCGCTCGGACTATCTGTCGTGAACATCAACGGTGGAGTTGCAGCAGGTGTTATTGCAGTTCTTATTGCAAATAGAGTAGCCAAATTTAGAAACAAAACTTCAAAGATGAAATAATATTTGAGCTGAAATGAACTCAAAAATCGATAATATTCAACTCTATTTGAAAAATATAATCGATAAAAGAGTAAGCACTCAAAAATATAAAATAATAATTATCAAGAATTCCTATTTTTTTGTTATTCATAAAGGATATGAAGAAAAATTCTATACATCCGGGCATAAAGATATTAAAGGATGGTATAGTGGAATATTATCGTTCAGCAAAGCAGATCCAGATTTATTTCATATTTTTATTTCTGACATTTATTATAATCAGTTAAGTACTGAAGACCTTTTTCTAAAAATAGTATATCAAATTATAATGCATCTCAATTTTGATTATTTAAAATTGAAATATAAAAAATCAAGAAAACAACTTTATAACTATCTAAAAAATAATCTTCCTAAAAATATTGAAATCAATGATTTAGCAATTGATAACCTATTAAACAGCAAAGAGGATCTAACTCTTTTTCATAAAGCAGGAATTATTATTCCACATATGAGCCTTTTTACGTTGTTGGATAGACTTCCTGCTTCCGATAAAGATATAATTTATTTGAATGAGATTCAAACCCATTTAGAACCATTTGAATATATGATCGAAGACCATGAAGAACATCAATTAGAACATCATCATGAAACTCATGAGCATTACTAATCATAACATGTTCAGGTAATTTATGACGAAATTAAAATTATTATGAAAATATGTAAGACTGAATCCAACCCAAATGAGGAGACAATTCTCTTGAGTAGACAACACATTAAGTTTGCAGACAAAGTAGAATTGATTAACAATAGAATGCATGAAATATTATCAGAGGAATCTATTCGTCTAAATCAGGTAGACTTAGTTGATGATCAAATAAGTACAATGGGTAAAAGATACAGACCAACCCTCCTTCTAGTGACTGGTGAAAGCATTGGGTTAGACTTGACCGAATTGATCAATGCAGCTGTTGGTATCGAATTAGTTCATGATTCTTCTTTAATTTTTGATGACATAATAGACGAAGAATATACGCGAAGAGAAAAACTATCATTACATAGGAGTTATGGAACTGGATTAGCTATCGGAATAGGGCTTACATTATCAGCAATTGGTATCAAATTACTATTAAGTTACGAAAAAAAAGAAATCAAAGAACTTGTCTCTCAGATGTTAGTGGATCTTTCTGAGGGATCAACTCTCGAGAATAAGCATGATACTGAGATGGGTATGGATGATTATCTAATTGTAAGTACACTAAAAAGCGGATCACTATTTGGAACAGCAACATCAATTGCTGCTGCACTTGCCAATAAGTCTCCTTACGAAATCAATAGATTTCTTGATTTAGGAAGACTCATTGGATTATGCTACCAATTGATGGACGATATTGTTGACAAAAGATTTGATAAAAAAAGATTAAACTATCAATCCAAATTAAAAATATCCAATAATATTCCGATCCACTCAGAGCTTTCATATTTACTTGAATCCAATTACTCAAATTCAGGTTCGAGTGATTCTTCTTTAATTCTTAGACATATGCTAAGAAGAGCTCTTAAAAGAATCTCTGAACTTGAAAATGAACTTATTTCAGAAAAACATCTTCATACTTTTCAAAGTTTTACAGAATATGTTTTTAAAAAAGTAATTTGATTTTTTTATATTTCTGTGATTATCAATTCTAAAAAAAGTTAGAGTTGAAAAAGGGAAAAATAACGCACACATGTTTTACACATAGAATAGTTACAAATTCAGAACAAGAAGGGTAATAAATAAAAAAAGAAGTTGTGAACATCATATACTTCAGATGTTCACGCTGAGATACCTATATTATTTTTAATTCTTTTCCTACTCTTTCGAATCCCCCAACTGCATAATCCAATTGTTCTTTAGTATGATGGGAATTGACTATCGATCTTATTCTATCGGTACCTTTAGGCACAACCGGATAGCTAATAGCTCCGCAGAATATTTTCTCCTTCTCGTAAAGTAGTTTGCTTAATAATTGTGCTTTCTCAGGAGTTCCCACTATTACAGGAGTTATAGGTGTTTGACTGACACCCGTATTGAAGCCCAAGTCTTGTAACTCTTTCTTGAAATATTTTGTATTATCACGTAGTCTCTCAACACGTTCTGGTTCTCGTTTGAGTATTTCTACAGCTTTCAATGCGGCTCCACATTCTCCTGGTGAAAGGAATCCCGTTGAGAAACAAAAAGGTCTAGAACGACGATAAAGGTAGTATCTTAGTTCTTCACTTCCAGCAATATATCCGCCAACAGTTGCTAATGCCTTTGACAGAGTACCCATTTGAACTTCTACTTTCCCTTCAACATTGAAATGTTCGCATGTTCCTCTTCCGTTCTTTCCGAGTACACCTGAAGCATGAGCTTCATCAATAAATGTAAACGCATCATATTTTTCGGCTAATTCTATAATTTCTGGAAGAGGACAAATATCACCATCCATGCTGAAAACTGCATCAGTGATTATCATAGTTTTACCGGTCTCACGTGTTTTCGTACTTTCTTTCAGTTTCTTTTCAAGATCCTCCATATCATTATGTTTGTAGATTATGCGATTAGTTTTTCTCGCCATTCTGCATCCGTCTATTATACTTGCGTGATTCAGTTCATCACTTACTATCGTATCGCCTTCTGCCATAACACACCAGATTGAACCCAGATTAGCTGTATAACCCGTTGGGTAAACTAAAGCAGCATCAGCCGACTTAAATTCCGCTAATTTCTCATCAAGTTCCTCTTGCATATCATAGGTCATGATCATGCGTCCAGTGCCCATCCCAGCTCCATATTTTTTAATTGCAGCTATCGCAGCTTCTTTCATTTCAGGGTGATTGGCCAGTCCTAAGTAGTTGTTAGCACAAAGAATTAGAATTTCTTGGCCGTCTAGATTTGATTTTGTATCGTCTGGACCAGCTAGAACTCTAAAATGAGGAAAGTAATTTATTCTTTTGAGTTCGTCGAATTGTTCTCTGATAAATATTTCATATTTTTCATTTACCAAGCTAGATCTACCTGTAAACCAGAAAGAAACGTTAGGTCCTTTAAAAGATTTTTCTAACCTCTGTTTTTTCATTAAGTGATTGAAGTTTCTCATCCAGCCATAGTTTCTTGGCAACAATAAATCTGGTTAAAGATTGGATCAAGAGCAGACTAATTTACAAAGTTAATCTGATAAAAAATTTGCAAACAATTTAAGTATGAATGAAATCATTATTAGAAAAATAATTCCGTTTTATAAAATACACATTTTGTTGATTCAAATGTCTGAAACTGCACGTGAGATCAAAGAAGCTTTACTAACACTTGATCGAGAGAAACTAATCCAGACTACTAAAACAAGCCTTGACAAGGGTGAAAATCCCCAAGAACTTCTCTCTGCGATAACAGCTGCCCTTCGTGAGGTAGGAGACAAATTTGAGAGTGGAGAATTCTTTCTTGTAGAATTAGTGAGTGCTGGCGAAGCTGCGAAGACAGTGATATCGGAGTATCTTAAACCTGTATTGAAAAAAATTGGTTCTGAAGGAAAACACCTTGGAGTAATTGCCATAGGAACAGTAGCTGGAGACATACATGATATTGGAAAAAGCATAGTTGCTTCGATGCTTTTCACAGCCGGATTTGAAATATTGGATCTTGGTGTTGATGTTACTGTTGAGAAATTCATCGAAACGGTAAAGAACGGTAATGTTGATGTTGTCGCAATGTCAGCTTTACTAAGTACAACTTTGCCAATGCAACGAGAAACTATTGAAGCTCTTAAAAAGAAAGACCTGCGCGACAAAGTCAAAGTGATAGTTGGAGGATCACCTGTCACTGAAGAGTGGGCTAAGGAAATAGGTGCAGACGGTTTTGCCGATAATGCATCTGAAGCTGTTAGACTTGTGAAGAAAATACTAGATATTAGTGAGCGATGAAAAATGATAGAATCGCCTAAAATTGGAATTTTCGAAATATTCTCTAGAGATGAACTTTATCGTATTCACACAGCCACTTTAGAGGTTCTTGAGAGAACTGGCGTTAGGGTAGAAGAGGAAAAAGCTCTAGAATTATTGAACAGTATTGGTGCTGATGTTAATTTTTCAACAAAAATCGTAAAAATACCAAAACATATCGTGGAAGATGCAATAAAATATTCTGCAAGAACAGTACAATTTGCAGGTCGTAACAAGAAATTTGATTTAAAACTTGAAGGAAAAAGAGTGAATTTTGGTCTCGGAGAAGGCGCTATAAACATTCTTGATTATAAAACAGGATCGATAAGACCTTCAACGAAGACTGATATTATTAATGCAACCAAACTTGCCGATGCACTATCCAATATAGATTTTGTAATGCCTCTCTTCACAGCCCAAGACGTGCCCAAACCAGTCATGCCCTTACACGACCTTCATGCATCACTAAAAAACACAGAAAAACCAATTATGGTTGTGGACTTTGGTTTAGATGCAACTCATTTGATTAACATGGCAGCCTCAGTAGTCGGTGGACGAGATAAACTGAAAGATAGACCGATTTTAGGAATGTATAGTGAGCCTATCTCACCTTTAACGCATGGCAGAGAACATACACGAAATCTTATAGAATTTGCAAAAGCAGAACTACCCATAGTATATATTCCATCACCAGCATCATGCTCAACAGCACCAGCAACTATGGCAGGGGCTATAGTTCAATCCAACGCCGAAACTCTAAGCGGGAATGTAATTGCACAGTTCAGTAAGAAAGGTGCCCGATTCATTTATGGTGCAGATACAACAAACATGGATCAAAGAACTGGAGTTTTTTCTTATGGAGCTCCAGAATGGATGATTGTTAACTTAGCAATGGCTCAGCTTGGGAGGCACTATGAACTTCCAATTTGGAGCACAGGAGGATGTTCAGATTCAAAAGTTTTAGATGGTCAAGCCACACTAGAGGCGAGTCTAAGTCTTTTTGCAGCAGCATCTAGTGGAGCAAATTTAATACATGATGTTGGCTCTTTCCTGAATTTTGGTCTAACGGGAAGCCTAGAGCTAATCACTATCTGCGACGAAATCATCTCCATGATTTCCTACATATTGAAAGGAGTAGAAGTAACAGATGAAACACTAGCTCTAGACGTTATAGACAAAGTAGGACCTGGCGGACAATTTATGACACAAGAACATACCTTGAAGTTCTTTAAGAAAGAACATTGGATGCCTAAACTTCTAGATAGGCAAACTAGAAGCACTTGGGAGAAAACAGGGTCAAAAGACTTAGCAACAAGAGCTAATGAAAGAACAAAAGAGATCTTAGCAAAACATCAACCAACTCCACTTTCAAAAGATATAGAAAACGATCTCGACAATGAATTAAGAAAAGCTGAAAAGAAAATATTACAAAAATAAAAAAATAGAGCACCCTGATATTCATGCTGAATGTAAATCTGAGGAAGACTGTCACATCAGATAATATTGAACTCAGTACTGTGGTGAAAAAATCGTCAAAACGCCCTAAATTAAAAAAATACAAACCTGGAACCTTCGACAAATATGTCGCCTATGGTCAACGACATAGGAAACTCATGCTGGTTTCCAAAGGAATCCTTAACGGATTCCAAGTCAAATGTAAATCTGAAAAAAAAGCAAATAATCTTGCACACTCTTTCCGTACAAGACGCCCGAAAATAGAAAACAGCAAAGATGGCCGTTACAAACTAATAATAAAACAAAAAGAAAATAAAATTTATGTAATAAAAAGTCATCTACTCAGAAAAGAATTAAAATCATAAATCCTAACAAAAATTTAAGAAATTTAGATACTATCAAGAATTTACTTTGATTAATTATAATTCTATAATTTCCGTGTTCATATTGATTATTATCTTTCCGACCATTTGGGCATCGGATAGAGTAATTCAGCATTCTTTACTTCTGGAGGCCACACACATTTCTTTATCCCATTCTGCCATTGCATAACAGCAACTTGATGCCCAATCTGAATTCCATATTCATCGGTCTTAAAATGTCCGTAGAACCCTTTGAATTCAACCTCTTTTCTTACAGTTTCTCTTAGACTTTTAGGATTCATAGGTTCAGCGCATTTCTCCATGGCCATTTGTATTGCCAAACCTTGAGTGAACCCAATCGCAGAACTATATTCTGGTTCATAACCATACTCAGCTACATAGGCGGCTATGTACTCATCGTGTGTAGGTCCATAATCTACATCATAAATTACACCAATCTCCCATTGAGTATTAGTTAATATATAATCACCATATGGAGAGACCGCATCATACCATTCAGAAGTAACAGTACCTGTACCTGGATAGAGTAGTTTTACGTTTATATCGAGTTCTTCACATTGCCTTGTTATTAGTATCGCGTCTCCGTAACCAGAACCAGCTAATAATATCGAAACCTCTGGGTCCGAAGCTTTGACCTTGCTCAATAAAGGCGAGAGATCTGTTGTATCAGTATGATATTTCTCATATACGAGGAGATTCACTCCTCTTTCCTTAGCATATTCATATCCACCTACTCCAGCGGTATTACGGAAAATATCATCTCCATGAATTATCGCCATATTTTTTGCATTTGGATCAAGTTCTGGTACTATGTAATCCATAGTCATATCAATCATTGATCTTAGGTACGCGTTACCGTTCGTGCAAACGTGAACTACATATTCACCATATTCGCTTTTCCATTGAGCTGGATCATAACTAGCCGTACCATAAAACTCAAGCTTGTTATACCTCATAACAACTGGAACCGTCGCCATACCTAGAGGGCCAGATACCGGTCCAAAAAGGTAATCCACCTTATCCTCAACAATAAGCTTCTCAAAAAATCTTCCAACATTTTCGGGCTTGGATTCATCATTATAATGAATTAGTTCAACTTCGTATGTGTTTCCGTCTCCAGCCTTAATGCCACCAGCCTCATTAATCATCTTGACCCAAAGCATTGTTCCATTAAGTTCGTTTCTTCCGTAGATGGCATCTCGTCCAGTCAACGGTCTAGTAGTTCCAATCTTAACTTTTCTTTTTTCCCCAACTGGAGTTGTCATTGACGGAATTTGGTCAGATGGTGTGTAATAATTAGACAGACCGTAACCAGCGGCTGCAATTGCTCCTACTGCTACTGCAGCTCCAGCATACTTGAGATACTTCCTTCGACCAATCTTGTCATCACTCAATGAAAATAACCTCTTGATTCTTCCATATTATCAACTAAAATACATATTAACATTAGGGAATCCTAAGATGACACTATTCAAAATTTCTAATGCATTCTTATGGATATTGAACTTGAGACTCTGGAAGCTTAATAATTCGTCCACTACGTTCAAGTCGAATCTCAAGAATCCCAGCATATACCCGTCCATGACATTTCTGCACTCGAATCCGATCTCCGATAGCTAAAGAATCTGCTAAATCTCTCGATCGGTATCTTACAAATATTTTTCCAGTTTCATCATCTAGAAGGATCATGAAAGCATTCATGTCGACAATCTTTCCTTGTATACTGACATTTCTAATACCGTCACTGATGTCTTTGATCTTCACTCTTAATCCACCAAATTTCAACAAATTATGAAAGTAATCATTTACAATATATTTTTGTGACTTTGAAGATGGAACAATCTTCCTATTAATAATATACCTCGCTTTCCAATTAAATCTGTTTAAAAAGTATTTCTCTGACACATTCTACCTCTAAATAGAGTCCGCACTATTTCTGTTGAACTAAAGGTAGTTGCATAAATTAGAATTGGAGAAAGCATAATATTTTTTACCTATTTGGTGATCCGGATTTTTGAGCTGTGATTGTTGTTACAACTAGCCTATTCTGTCTAACTCCTCTTTTTTTCATTATTTCTTCAGATAACTTCCTTGCTAATTTCGCATCACCTTTTACAGCAATAATTTCTAGACAATGGTTTTTATCAAGATGAAGATGAGTCGTAGAGCTGATTATGTTCTGGTAAATATGTTGAATATCAGTAAGACCCTCTTCCAATCCTCTAACGTTGTGGTCATAGATTATCACTAATCCACCCGCAACGTCTTCCTTGACATCATGACTCAATTTATAATCATCTAGAAAACTTCTCATCGCTGTCTGTATAGCTTTTGATCTATCATAACCAATTTTCTTGATAGTAGTATCAAACTCCTCAACAAGTTTTTGCGGAGCAGAGACGCTGATTCTAAAGACGTTCTCGGATCTCAAAATGATTACCTGAACACATTATTAATGCCGATAAACCTTTAATACTGCTATTATTACTAATTTGAAAAAAAGTATTACTGACGGGACATCTATGCACATACCTGACGGATTTCTCGACATTACAACGGCAACTGTTACTTACATCATATTCATCGTGTTTGGATACTATGCACTTAGAAAAATCAGAGGAATGATGGAATCTGAAATGATCTCTTTCGTATCTATCCTTGCGGCAGGAATCTTTGCTGTACAAATGTTGAATTGGCCGCTTCCAGGAGGAACAAGTCTGCATTTTGTTGGAGGAGCATTAGCTGGTATCTTATTAGGACCATGGCTCGGATTCCTAACAATATGCTCAGTTGTACTTGTACAGGCCTTTATATTTCATGATGGTGGAATAACTACCCTCGGAGCAAACGCACTTAATATGGCCATAATTGCCGTCCTCATTGGACATTTCAGTTATGAATTTCTAATTAGAAATTTTGGGAATCGAGATTCTATTCGATTCCTTGGAGCATTCTTGGGAGGATGGTTAGGAATAGTAATTGCTGGAGCCGCGGTAGCCATTCAGATAGGCTACTCACAATCATTTCCATACGGAATTGCCATCACCATCCCTGTCATGGTTGGATGGCATGCAGTACTTGGAATAATAGAGGGAATCATAACAGGATTAACCATCATCTACCTATCGCGAAGAGCACCTCAGTTACTATCAATCAGAGGAGACGTCAAATAATTTTTCTTAAAACGAAAACTCTGATGTTTCTAGCAATCATAGTTCTTGTAAGCCCAATTTTTGGAATAATACTAGCTGACATAGTAGGATTTCATGAACCCCTTGATATTGCAGCTGAAAGACTTGAACTTCAGGATTTATCCAAAAACATGAATTGGACACCACTATTCAAGTACAATATACCCGGTATTTCCCCAGAAATTGGATACATAATCTCTGGCTTACTAGGAATCGCTATAATATTAGGTGCAGGTCTCATCTTCAAAGGGTTTGTGAAACAACACTGAAAATAAAAACACTCACCATCAAATTTCTTGAAGGGTTGGCAGAAACAATTGACTCCTTAAATACTGAGGCGAGAGTTCCTCTAAATAGGCCTTTAGCCACAGCTTCTGCTTTGATTCTTACCAGTGCAGTTGCTTTTAGTCACAATTTCGAATTTCCTTTGCTAATATTATTATTAAGTATAGGAATCATGATTTTGACTAATACACCTCTCCGGTCGTGGATGAGAATCATAACATTGACTCTAGCTTGGGTAATCCTAGTTTCAATTCCCTTACCCTTCATAACTCCTGGGGAACCAGTTATGAGTTTTACATTCAATTCAATGGTTCTAAATGTCACTGAAGAAGGCTTTCACATAATGATTATATTCATATTAAGAATCGTTTCCGCTTCATCAATATTCACAGCTTTCGTATTGATCATTGGCTGGAGAGGAATAATTAGAGGACTGGAGTTTTTCCGCATCCCCAGAGAACTGACACTCTTGTTGAAACTATCAGTCATACATATACCATTGACAATTCGTGAAGCTGCAAAGATAATATCTGCGAGAGATGCACGAATCATGAAAGATATCGGAGTCAAGAAACTTTGGATAACTCTAGCCAGTGTTGTTGGAGAACTTTTTCTAAGAAGTTATGAGCGTGCTTGGAGAGTTGACAAAGCAATTAAAGCTCGAAGCTTCGAGTCGACAAATAATTTTTCGAGGTTTTAAATTGATTAGAATTTTACAATTTCAAAAGACGACGTCTAATTTTAGTAATTCAAAATTGAAAACCTGAGATGCGTTCAGTCATGCTACTAAGAGTGGATAACATCGGATTCGAATATCCTGGAGGACCCGAGATCCTGAAGGAAGCGACTTTTAACGCCGATAAAGGAGAGATAGTTGCCATAATTGGTCCAAATGGAAGCGGCAAAACTACATTACTCATGGTAGCGGCTGGACTTTTGGATCCCAGTAAGGGTATTGTCTACGTAGAAGACAAACCGTTAAGAGAACAGCTTCCTAAAATTCGCAGTAGAATAGGTTTAGTCTTCCAAGAGCCCGATGATCAACTCTTCAATCCAACAGTCTATGAAGAGTTAGCATTTGCCCTTCGACAGCTTTTAAATTCTGTAGAAGAAGTTGATGAAAAAGTTAAAAAGATCACTAAAAAATTTGATCTAAAAGAAATTATTAACAAGCCTCCTTACAAACTTAGTATAGGAGAGAAACGCATAGTTGCTTTAGCTTCAATTATCGCTTACGACCCCGATATTCTTTTACTTGATGAACCAACCGCCAACCTGAGCTCCAGGCCAGTAAAAACGATTGAAGAAATACTTCAAGAAGCAAAGAAATCAGGAAAAGTCGTTGTTATTGCTTCACATGACGTTGAATTCGTAGCTTCCGTATCAGACCGTATTTACGTTATTGATAGAGGCTCAATTATTGGAGGTATTAATGCCAGATCTATATTATCAGATGATAGTATGCTTGCTATAGCTGATATGAATCCACCTCTTGTTCTTCAAACTTTAAGAGAACTTGGACTTGAATCAGAAAATACTCCCATGACCATCAGAGAATTATCCAAAAAAGCATGTAGTGAAAAGACTTCTAAATTTACATAGTTAATTACTAAGACTGGACATTTTCATTAGTGATATTATTTCACTGATTAAGATGTCAGCGTGTATATTCTATATATGCAAAAGATTATGTACCTTCAAAATACACTTTTCAGAGAACTAAAAAAAGGGGCTTGGTGAAAAAACGTTTGAGCGAAAATAAAATCAGCCGAAGAAAATATTTGAAATATGCTGGGGCTGCAGTAGCGGTAGGAGCAATCGCCGCCACAGGATATGGCATATCTCAATACTACCAGCCGTCTAAACCAACAACACCAATACCCACAACCCCAACACCGACGGTAACTACAAATGGAAAGAGAAAAGTCAAGATCGGAGGCACTAAACCTCTTACTGGAATAGAATCATATACAGGCAGGCAAGAGCATAATGGAAATGTACTTTGGGCTAATACGGTTAATGAGGCTGGTGGCATTAAGGCTGGAGACGGAAACACATACGAAGTTGAACTAATCACTTATAATGATGAATCCAAACCCGAAAATGTGCCTAGACTATATGAGAAACTGATTGTCGAAGATCAAGTAGACTTTTTATTTGGACCGGCGTGGGGGCCACTCGGCATGGCGACAGTTCCTATTGTTGAGAAATATCGTAAGTTCGAAGTATATGGCACATGCTCTTTTGATCCAAGAGATTATAGAGATTGGAAATACATCGTTCACACTATTACTAATGGACCAGGATACATGCCTGGCATCTTGGACATGATCTGGGAACGTATTGTTCCTTATGATCCTGAAGCAAAGAATGTTGCAATAATTCATGGTGACGATGCTTTCCGAATGACTGCTGGTTCATATGGTAAGGAATATGCTGATGAAAAAGGCTTCAATGTGGTTTTTTATGATTCATATGGTTCAGGCACCACAGACCTGACTCCAATACTGACTAAAGCTAAAGCTGCTGAACCTGCCATATTTCTTAATCCTGGATCCTTTGTCGATGCTATGCTACTCATGAAACAAATGCGTGAACTTGATTTCAACATAAAACTCATCTGGCCAGGTACAGGTGCCGTTCTAGGAGAATTTTATGATTCTAATGGAAAATATGCTGAAGGCTGTGTAACTTGTACTCAATGGGAGGAGGGTTTCCTCTACAGACAAGATTTTGGTCCAAGCCATGATGAATTCATAGCTGCATATCAGAAAAATTATGAGATGACAAATTATACCGCAGCAACCGGATATCAGCAAGGATTAGTTGTACAGAAAGCTATGGAGCACTCTAGTGATCCGCTGGACTCCGATTCTGTAAGAAAGGCAGCTGGTGAGATAGAGATGACAACATTCTACGGTAAATACAAAGTTGACCCAGTAACAGGTTGGCAAATAGGACATCAGATGGGTGTTGTTCAATGGCAAAATGGAAAGAAGATGGTCGTATGGCCATTGGAAGCTGGTGCCAAGGAAGTTTGGTATCCTTTAAAAAAATGGTCTGAAATGTAGAACACGTGCATCATAAGAAGAAAAGTAATATGTGAAATAATATATCTTAACCTTTTACAGCACCGAAAGTAAGACCTCTAACTAGATATCGCTGAATAGCTAGGCCGAATGCAAGAGTAGGAATAACTGCTATACATCCTAAAGCTGCCATTACTCCGTACATATGCCCTGCATCAGATTCGAAAAGACCTATCTGAACAGGTATAGTGACTGCATACCTATGGGATATAGTTAATGCGACTATTAGATCACTCCAGTTTAGTATGAATATGAATAGAGCTGTTACTGCAAGACCCCCTCTGACAAGCGGCAATACGACTCTCACAAAAGTCATTGCTGGACTACATCCGTCCATAATAGCTGCCTCGTCTATCTCACGTGGTAGATCATCGAAGAAACTTCTCATTAGCCAAATCACGAAGGGTACTGGAAATAATCCGTATAACAAAATCATACCTATTGCACTGTCCAACAGACGAATAGTAGAAAACCAGATGACTATTGGCATTAGAATTGCAATTGGAGGTAGCATCCTAAAGGTTAAAAACATATAATCGCCCGAAGCTCTATATCTAGACATTGCGTATGCAGCTGTTGTCCCGATAAAAACTGAGAGAAGAGTCCCAAAAGTACTAAAAATGATACTGTTCATAATTGCTCTAGTCGCAGTATCATGGATAATCGGATCCGTTGCTGGATTCACTAAACCCCACTCAGCCAAAGTCTCAACAGGAATAAATAATTGGAGATAGTTTAGCGTAGTTGGATTATTAGGCCACCATAGAACCACACTAGGACTCCATTCAAAGAAGGGTTTTATTGACATCGTAAACATCCAATATAACGGGAATAACGCAAAGAAAACTACGCCTAATCCAAAAGAATACCGAATAATTGAAGAGATTATTTTCTCATAACGGGGATCCATAATGCATCATTCTCCCCTTTGGGCAGCCCTCAGCGGCTTAACTGCGTACCAAGCTACAATAATACAAGCTATGAATATTATAAGACTCTGTGTCGCGGTTTTACCATATTTCAAATATTTAAAACCTGATTCGTAAAGATTCATAGTAATTGTCTGCGTTGCATATCCAGGACCGCCTTGTGTCATCATATAAGGATAATCAAAGATCTTGAGACTTTCAATAGCTCTAAGGAGTAATGCGATCATCATCGGTCTTTTCAACATTGGAATTATAACTCTCCGGAAAGCATACCACTTTGAAGCGCCCAAAACATATGCTGCGTTTATTGGCTCTTGAGGAAGAGACAATAACGCTGCCGACATGATTAAGAAAATAAACGGAGTCCACTGCCAAATATCAGCAAGCATAATCGAGATGAGAGCCCAAGTTGGATTAGATAGGAAAGAAATCGATATGCCTGTAAAAATTTGTAATAGGCCATTTACTGGACCACTTTCAACAAACATTAAGTAGAATACATAACCGCCAGCGGCTGGAACCACCATCATAGGAACTACCGCCACCAGAGTGACGAATTTTCTTCCAATGAATTTTCCCAGAAAAACATAGGCCAACAGGAATCCGAGCAGAAATTCGATTGGAACAACTACTGCACCTATAAAAAGTGTTCGTGCAACAGCGGCCAAGAATATCTGGTCATTGATGGCATATACGAAAGCGATTGGACCGATGAACTGTGCTCGCCACCAATCGATAGTAAGTTGTGGTACCCAATTGGTCATACCAACATACCATGTTAGCGCGAAAGGGATAATTGCTATAAAATTCATAACTATTTGTACGGGCAAGATCAGTAGAATCTTAAACTTTTCTGGTATTCTGAACCAGCTACTTAGACCTGCCATATTGAATGTTCACCTTTATTGAATATGACATTATCACCCACTATTACATGTAGATAAAGATTTGCAACATACTTATAGTCTCAAAGTGCGTGCCAGTGTCAAAAAATTATTGTATGATATAGTTACGAGTTATTTCTGAATCACTAGATCATCCATATAGTTTTATAACTAATCTCTAACATAAACAAAATCAGTGCAACATTATGTCTGAGCAAAACAAAGTTTCAAAGCAAAATAAAGTTTCAAGACGAGGATTCATGAAGACTGCAGCGACAGGTATTGTCGGTCTAGCAGTTGGTGCTGGAATAGGGTATAGTGCTGGATCGTCAATGGTTCCAGGAGGAGGCCCAGGTGCAACTGTTACCGTAACCGGGCCAGGATCTGCGGATTTTCCATTCAATCTGCCAAGAGAGGGATCAACAGTCGCAGAGAGAGCAATAAACGCGGCTAAGAGTTTGTTGGAGCAACACCCTGAATGGAAAGGTACAGAGCTGGTTTTAGCTTGCGTCGGAGGATACGAACCTGGTTTCAACGCCATGAAAAAAAGGTGGGAAAGCGAAACAGGTCTAAAAGTAACGGTCGCAACAACACCTATCCCAGAATTCTTTGAAAAGATGATGATTGAAGCAGTTAGTAAAACTGGAAATATAGATTTGATTAACGCACAGACTATGTTTCTTTCAGACCTTGCTGAAGCAAGATTACTCTATGATTTAGGCGATGCAGCAATGTGGATAGATATAAGGGAACACGGTAGACCAGACGGATACATCTATCCTCTTGACTACTCTATACCATATTATAAAGGAAATCTTTACGGATTCCTCCAAGATGGAGACGTACAGCTTCTGTACTACCGGACAGACTACTTCGAAGACCCAAAAGAGAAAGACGACTTTGAGAGCCAATATGGCTACACTCTAGAACCTCCAAAGACTATGTTTGAATATCGAGATATATCCGAATTCTTCACCAGACCCCCAGATCTATATGGCACCGCTGAATTTAGAGAACTAACACGAAACTCATTCACTTATTATCTCTATGTTACTGCAAAAAAGTGGCCAAACTGGTACTACTTCGATGACAACATGAAACCACAGCTGACTGTGAGAGAGGCAATTGAAGGTGGAGAATTATATGTAGAGAATCTAAAGAATATGCCTCCAAATCAGGCTGAGTTAACAGGCCTCTCATCCATCCAAGCATTTGGTGAAGGAAAAGTCGTTCTTTGTATAGGTGCACCTTCTACTGCACGTGTAGCAGAAGACCCACAAGCAGTATCTAGAGGAAAATGGAATACATATCCCATTCCCGGATATCGGATAGCTGGACCTGACGGAAAAGAAGTACTTAACAGGAGAAGTGTCAACTTAGCAAGTTGGAGCATTTGTGTCAGTAATTATAGTAGAAAGAAGGAACTTGGAGTCTGCTTGGCAAGTTTCTTTTCTGACCCAGATGTACTAGTAGACGCCATGATAGCACCAGGGACTTGGCATGATCCTACAAGGTATAGTCATGTTGGCCCTAATGCCCCAGCAAGACTGAAAGACGTAAGGGGCCCTGTGTTGAATGCTTTCCTAGATAACGCGGAGATATTGGCTCCTATGCTTGCAGGTATTAGAGGCTCTACCGAATACAACACCACCCTAAGTAAAAACTTACATGCGGCACAAGTTGGCTCAATGGACATTATGACTGCCTTACAAGCCACAGAACAACAATGGGAAGAGATCACAGACCGTCTAGGTAGAGATCTACAGATCGAAGGATGGGAAGAAATCAAAAAGTTCTATCCAACAATTACAATATAGCCAAGGAAGAAATCTGAAAAACTTTTCTTTTTCCCTTTTTTTATTCAAGCGGGCGCACTTTAAGTAATCTTTTCGCCTGCTAGCCTTAATATCTTCTTATAATGTTTTTCAGTATCTTTCTTTATCTCTTCAACCTCATTCTTCCATTCAGGTTTCATTAGATGTTGGAATCTTCCTTGAAGCTTGAAATATTCTTCAATTGGTAATAGTCTTCCTAGCTTCATGCTCATCTTGTAAATTCCATCATTAACTTCGTATATTGGAAATAATCCTGTCAGTACAGCCATTTTAGCCAATTTTACTGTTTCGGTGGGATTTGAACGCCAACCGAGAGGACAGGGTGCGATAACGTGTACGACTGCTGGTCCGTCAACCTCTATTGCTTTCTTCATTTTATCAATATAATCGCTGAAGAAACCTATTGAAGCGGTTGCGGCGTAACTTATTCCGTGTGCAGCACATATTCCTATAAAGTCTTTTTTCTTGCCTCTTTTGCCCGGAATTACTTTTCCTGCTGGGCTTGTAGTTGTTGCAGCACCTCTTGGTGTTGCTCCGGAACGTTGTATTCCAGTGTTCATGTAGGCTTCATTATCATAACATAAGTAGACAATGTCGTGACCTCTCTCAAGCATCCCTGAAATAGCTTGGATGCCAATATCAAAGGTGCCACCATCACCTCCCACTGCGATTATATCGACTTTTCCTTTTCGTTTACCTTTTTCTTCTAATGATTGATATGCAGCTTCAAGACCGCTTGCCACAGCAGCTTGATTTTCAAATAGTGCGTGTACCCAAGGAATTCTCCAGGCCGTGTATGGGAAGATAGTGGTTGAAACCTCGACACAGCCGGTAGCGTTAACAACTGCAATTGGTCCTCTTGCGGCTTTAAGTGCCATTCTTATAGAAATGGAGGGCCCACATCCAGCACAGAGTCTATGTCCTGGTGCATACAATTCTTCTGTTGAAAGATTTTTTAGAACTACCATTATTCTCTCATATCCAGAAATTTAATTCTCTGTTTTACCTCTCCAGTTTTTGCTGTATGAAGAGATTCTTCGAAGACTTGTTGTATGGTTGTTGTAGGTATGTCTCGTCCTCCGAGTCCATATATCATGTTGAGTACTTTGACTTCGCTATCTCTATTCTGTAGGATTGATGAAATGTCACTACAAAGTGCTCCATAGGGAGCCCCGAAACTAATTGCTCGGTCCATAACGACTAAGACTTTCAGGTCTTTTATTATGGAGAATAATTCTTCTGTTGGGAAAGGCCTGTACATCCATAACTTTATCGCTCCGACTTTCTCACCGTTAGCTCTCAATTTCTTCGCGACAGATCTAACACTACCACTTGTACTTCCCAGAGAGATTATCGCTACGTCAGCGTCATTCATCTCGTAGGCTTCAAAAAATCCATATTTTCTTCCAGTCATTTCTCCGAACTCATTACCCACGTTTTTTACTACAGGTTTTGCGCTATTGATAGCTTCCTCTTGTTGACGTTTGAATTCATAATAATACTCTGGAAGTGCCATGCCGCCGATTGATATTGGGGAATCATGATCCAGTTTATAGATTGGAGTTCTTGGAGGTAAGAATTTATTTATATCTTCATCAGCGATGCTCTTCATGCTCTCGGTCGAGTGTGAGATGAAAAAACCGTCAAGATTTACTGTTATTGGAAGTTGGACGTTCTTGTCTTCTGCTATTTTAAAACTTTGAATGGTTAGATCGTAGGCTTCCTGGGCATTCTCAGTATATAATTGGATCCAACCACAGTCCCTTGAGCCCATCATATCACTATGGTCACCATGTATGTTTATTGGTGCTGATAGAGCTCTGTTGACAACAGCCATTACGATAGGGCATCTAAGGCCTGACGCCAAGTACAAGACCTCATGCATCAAAGCGAGACCTTGACTTGCACTTGATGTGAATACTCTTGCTCCACCAATACTTGCACCTACACAAGCTGACATCGCGGAGTGTTCTGATTCTACTGGCAGATACTTTGTGGATACTTCACCATTAGCAACATATTCACTGAATCTTTCCACAATTATTGTTTGAGGTGTGATTGGGTAGGCTGCGACGACATCTACATTGCTCTGTTTTGCTGCATATGCGACTGCTTCGTCACCATTATATGCACATCCTAACTGTGTGCAGACGGCTCCTCCTTCGATCGTTATGGTGCTTCCTTCACCAGAATATGGAATTATTCCTTCAATTGATGATTCTACTTTTTTACGGGACATCTGTTGATTCCTCAATCATTTCTATTGCATTTACTGGACATTCTGCTGCACATATGCCACAACCTTTGCAATGGTAGTAATCTACTTCAACACTTTCAATGTGTTTTTTATACGGTTTGGGTACTCTTTTTATTGATACGTCCGGACAGAAAATCCAACAAATAAAACATCTTATGCATTTTTCTCCATCTATCTGGGGTTTCCTCTCGATTCTCCAGTCTCCGGTTTTATATTCAACTGATGAGCCTGGTTCGAACATTATGCCTGCAAACGGCATCTCTCTCCAACTGAGTTTCATTCTTTTACTCAGAGGTTCTTTCTGATTCATTCAGCTATGACCCCCTTGCCACCTGTCTCCAATAACTTGAGGTTTTTTTCCAGTAATTGTCCTGCAAATCTTGATCTTACTGCTTCTTGTGCAGATTTCATTGAGATGATTTTGCTTGATTTAGTTAGCGCACCTAACATTACAGTATTAAAGCCTCTAGAGCTTTCTAGAATTTTAAGAGAAATTCCTGTAGCATCAACACAGTAACTTGAAGGACCTTTAAGTCCTAATCTGTTTGTGATCTCCTTGGGAGACTTTTTCGAATTCACGATCAAGCTACCATCAGATTTTAGACCCTCACTCACATTAATAATAGGTAATAATGTTTCATCTAAAACAACAACAAGATCTGGTTGGTAGATCTTACTATGAATCTCTATAGGTTTCTCTGAAATCCTAGTGAAACCTGCCATTGGTGCCCCCAATCTCTCTGGTCCAAACTCTGGAAAAGCCTGAATGTGTTTACCCTCTATCATTGCAGCCAAACCCAAAAGTCGACTCACAGTAATTACACCTTGACCTGCTCTGCCATGCCATCTAACTTCGAACATTTAGCCCATATCCTTAGAGCATATTCCTAGTTTCACGATAATTTGTGAAAGTGAGTTGGGAAATACACATATAGGTTTAGTGGTTAAAACCTAGGACTTCATTCAAATTTTCAATCCTGAGACTCGAACTGGTCTTTTGGAGCTCCACATAAAGGGCAGACCCAATCATCAGGTATTTCTTCGAAAGGTGTTCCTGCTTTTATTTCCCCATCTTCATCTCCAACATCTGGATCGTAAACATATCCACAAAGTATACATTTGAATTTCTTGCTCAATTCCATTACTCCTCAAGTATACGGCTACCCAAAATATAACCTAAAGTTAAGTGTTGTTAAAAGAAACAAAGTGTGTTTGAATATTTTCTAAGAAATTGTGACTGAAAATCATCATATATAACATCTTATCGAGAGCATAGTTATGTCATCTTTGGAGATTACCAAGATAAAAAGACTGGTTGATAAAAAGATAGAACATCTATCTCAACGTATTAGAGAGATAAGTCATACAATATATGAAAATCCAGAACTGGGTCTCTCTGAATTCAAAGCCGCTGATCTTCTTATAAAGGAACTTGAGAGTCATGGTTATTCGATTGAAAGGAATGTAGCGGGTCTGTCTACAGCATTTAAAGCATCTAAGGGTAATCTTGGAGAACCAACAGTCGGTTTGATCGCTGAGTATGATGCTTTGCCAGATCTTGGCCACGCTTGTGGTCACAACATAATATCAGCAAGTGCAGTCGGAGCAGCAATGGGACTTGCTGATTTTCTTAACATTACTGGAGGGAGAGTTGTTGTTTTTGGTACACCGAATGAAGAAGGAGCCACAGCTGAAGGAGGAAAGCTGACCGATGTAGAGTCTCAGGTTAGAGGAAAGGTGAAGATGGTTGAGTCTGGTATCTTCAAAGATATAGACGCAGTTATGGAGATCCATCCATATGTTAAAACAACTCTTACCCCAGACTTTTTAGCATTAATTCCAGTCAAGATAAGTTTCACTGGAAAGCCAGCTCACGCCGCGGCTGCTCCCGAGATGGGAGTAAATGCCTTAGAGGCGATAATTCTCACTTTTAACTCAATAAATTCACTAAGACAACACCTTCGAAGCGATACTCGCATTCATGGCATAATAACTGAAGGAGGAGAAGCCCCTAACATTGTTCCTGAGAAGACTTCTGCTCTTTTCTATTTGAGAGCTTCAGATAAGAAGTATCTAGAGGAGGTGCTTATGAAAGTGAAGAAATGTGCTGAAGGAGCATCGATTGCAACAGGCGCCATATTAGACTTTCATCCAAGCTCATATAGTCTTACGAACATGATAAACAACAAAACTCTCTGCAAATTTTTCGAGAAAAATTTGATTGAGTTAGGAATGGAAATCGATGAACTTGAAAGACATGAACATCTTGGATCCTCAGATATCGGTAATGTCAGCTATGTTGTCCCAGCAATACAGCCTTTGATAGCAGTGGGAGAAAAAGACATTGCTATCCACTCTCGTGAATTTGGGAAAGCAACTATTTCTAAGAAAGGTGACCAATCATTAATTTTAGCCACCAAAGCATTAGCTTTCACGTTTCTTGATCTTATGGTAGATAAAGAGATTTTTCATAAGATCAAGATGGAACACAAAGCATCTTTTCAATTCTGACCAGTTATCAAATAATATCTTTTATTGTTTGACTTATTCGTTCAAGAGCTTCTTTGATATTCTCTTTGGAATTTGCAAAAGAAAATCTGATCTTGCCTTCACCTTGGGGTCCAAATGCTATTCCCGGTACTACAGCAACTTTAGCTTTTCTCAATAATATTTGTGCAAGCTCCATTGACGATGAGTTAATTTTTTCAGTGTTTGGAAAAACATAGAAGGCCCCTTTGGGGGCAGTACAAGAGAATCCGTCGATGTTATTTAGCCCCCCAGTTATGATGCTACGTCTTTTTCTAAATTCTTCTACCATCTCCCTCACGCAATCCTGTGATCCTTTTAATGCAGCAATTGCCGCTTTTTGAGCGATTGAGTTTGGGGACCAACCTGTGTGTTCACTCAAGGCACAAATTTTTCCTATTAGTTCACTATTTCCAGCGGCATAACCGACACGCCAACCAGTCATAGCATAAGTTTTTGAAAAAGAGTTTATCGTTAGAGTGCGTTCTTTCATACCTGGTATACTTGCAAAGCTGGTGTGAGTAAAATCACCATAAAGAAATTTCTCATAGACCTCATCTGAGATCACAAAAAGATCATTACTCTCTACAATTTGTGCAATTGAATTCATATCTTCTTTCGTTAATATTGAACCCGTAGGATTCTGTGGCGAGTTTAGTAGAACCATTTTAGTCTTCTTATTGACTTGGCTCTTAAGGTCATTAAGGTCAGGTTTGAATTGCTGGTTTTCCATTAATCTAACAGGTGCCACAACTCCACCCGCTAGGGTAACGTCGCCCCAATATTGAGGCAAGCAAGGTTCTGGAATTAGAACTTCGTCTCCGGGATCTATTAGCGCTTGGAATGCGCAATATAGAGCATTGTATCCTCCCGAGAGAACACATATTTCATCTGAGGGATCGCTATCGATATCGTTATCGTTTTTAAGTTTCTTTGAGATAGCCTCTCTTAATTCGAAAAGACCTCCAGGAGGAGTATAATGAGTGAACCCTTCCTCCATTGCTGTCTTAGCTGCTTCTATGATATGTTTTGGTGTTGTAGCATCAGGCTCACCGACGTGTAAATGAATTACATCCTCACCCGAACGTTGAAGTTCGACAGCTTCGGCAAAAAATTTAGCAAATGCAGAAGGTTGGAGTTGTATTGATCTCTCTGATAGATTTTTAGTCATTTCTGTATCCTACATTGGTATATTGATATCTAGTGCGCGTTATTTGATTGTATAACTGGCGATCTTTCCAAACAATTTTCCTCGATGATTATTGTTTATATAATAAATTATAAAATGGTTCTTTTCATAATTTTTACACTGTTCAGAGCGGCTATGAGATAACACATGTCATATATATTACATGATCAGAAGTTTCTTGGCGGCAAACTTTGTCAGTTCCATGTGAAATATCTGTCAAGACCGTTGCTCCTGCTATAAGAGCAGTTCTTGCTAAGAAACTTTTAGATGAGCATGACCTGAAGCAAGAAGAGGCAGCGGAATTCCTTGGAATTTCTCAGGCAGCTATTAGCAAATATATTAGTAAAGTCCGAGGCAAGGCTCTGGATTTGGATGAAGTAGATGAGATTCAAGTCTGGGCTGAGAAAGTTGCTGCTGATCTCGTTAGTGGAAAGATGTCTCGACCTCAACTCGTGAGCGCGTTATGTCAAGCATGCAAACTAATTAGAGATAAGGGATTAATCTGTCCGTTGTGTTGGCAAAGAGATAGTGCTTTGAAAGAATGTAGTCACTGTCTGACATGAAACTTTTAGATTGAATTCAATAGCGAATATTCTGTTTTTTATAGGATCGAGAATAATTGTTTTTTAAGAGAATTTTATGTAAATTTTAATTTACCATTTTTTAGAACTATTCTATTGTCCATTTTAACAGTTGGTGATCGAATTACAAAATCTTGGTGTAGATCTGCTTTGTTCAATCCGCCCATATGTGAATTGTCACCAATAGCTATGTGTATCGTTCCTCTCATCTTCTCGGCTTCGAGAAGGTTATCTCGTTTTGTCGCTTTTGGATTCGTGCCAATTCCAAACTCAGCAAGACATCTTCTAGTGAGATAAGGATTAGCTTTACTTTTGGACTGGATAAGATTCATGAGAATTTTACGAACCTCTCCTCCTCCAACTATTTTTACCAAGTTACCCGATTCGAAGATCAAACTCATGTTTCTTTTCAAATTTGGAAACCATCCAGCTTCTATGATTACAATTCCATTTGCGGTTCCTTCTACAGGAGCAATGTAAGCTTCACCGGCAGGAAGGTTTCCCGAATCGCCTCGTGAATTTAGAATTCCTGTATCGGATAAGCCCTTCCTTCCCTTAATGCTAAAAAAAAAATCTGTTCCCGTTTTAGTACCTATTCTTATCATTGATGTATTATTGAGAATTTTTGTAAGTCTCATTGTTTCAGATGCAATTCTTACGTAATCGGCCGTCATCGAACCGCCATCATAAAACATATTTTCTAAAACAGATGGCATGCTAGCAATTCTCACTCCCATCTTTGTAGCCGATTGTCTTGCATCAGTATGACTTATCGAGTAAGTAGTAATCGCTAGAATGACGTCACACTTTTTTAAATTAGTTTCAACAGTTTTTTCTGGTTCCGCGGAATTTCTACCAGTGGACGGATATATTTTAAAACCAGTTTTACATTTAGGAAATCTCCTTTTTGCAATATCTGCTATACTTTTTGCAAGGAGATTTCTCTTCAGCATATCATCCAGACTTTTAATATTTAGAGTTCTCCAATCATGAGAGCTAGGGGAATCAGTAATAATAAGCAATCTCTCCCCATTACGCAAACCCATATTCCGAACTAGTATTTGTTGAACTCCATTATCGATCTTAGAAGTATTGATCATAGGCGACATTCATCTTTTAGTAAGACATGTGCTTATTATTTGAAAAAACATAACTCTTGTTATTCAAGTCACTAGTTCTAGTTTAGATATTTGTCCGAAATCTTTGAATTTGAGCATTTTTGATATGAAATCAGGTTAGAAAACTTTAATTCAAGTCCGTTAAAGTCTACTGGAATATTTCAAACAGTAATTCGATAGAATGTTGATGATCACATGTTCAAGCTTGGAAAAATAGAGAATGTTGCTGGACCGGTTATCGTCGGAAAGGACATGCTAGGTTCACAGATGTATGAACTTGTTAAGATTGGTGACGTCGGATTAATTGGAGAAATAATCAGGATTGAAGGTGCCAGAGCAACTATACAGGTTTATGAAGAGACAACCGGCATCAAACCTGGAGAGAAGATAGAGAGAACAGGTAAACCTCTCTCAGTCGACCTCGGTCCTGGGATAATAGGTCAAACTTACGATGGAATACAGAGACCGCTTCCAGTCATCAAAGAGCTATACGGAGATTTTATAGAGAGAGGAATAAACGTATCAGCTTTAGACCGTAAGAAAAAATGGAAATTCATACCAACACAAAAGAAAAATTGGAAAGTTCAGTCTGGAGATATAATTGGTACTGTGGAAGAGACTTCTCTTGTGAAACATAGAATTCTGGTTCCTCCTGGAGTTGTAGGAACTATTCTAAGTATTGTAGATGAGGGAGAGTACACTGTTGATGATGAAATATGTATAATTGAGACCACATCTGGAAAAAAATCAGCTAAACTCGCTCATACTTGGCCTGTGAGAACATTAAGACCGTTTAAAAGAAAGATCCCTTCAGATACACCCCTTATCACAGGTCAAAGAATCATAGATTTTCTTTTTCCTATTGCCAAAGGTGGAACAGCTGCTATTCCTGGCGGTTTTGGCACGGGTAAAACTGTTATGCAACATCAATTGGCTCAGTGGGCCGATGCAGACATAATAGTATATGTCGGATGTGGAGAGAGAGGCAATGAGATGGCTGAGGTTCTAGAACGTTTTCCTCAACTTAAAGACCCCCGTTCAGGGGAATCTCTTATGGCTCGAACAATTTTAATCGCAAACACTTCTAATATGCCAATTGCCGCACGTGAAGCCAGTGTCTATACAGGCATAACAATAAGCGAATACTTCAGAGACATGGGTTATGATGTTGCTTTGATGGCTGACTCAACTTCTAGGTGGGCTGAGGCTTTGAGAGAGATCTCTGGAAGACTTGAGGAAATGCCTGGTGAAGAAGGATACCCCGCTTACTTGGCGTCTCGATTAGCAGAATTCTATGAGAGGTCTGGAAGAGTTGATGTATTGGGAAGCGAATCTAAGCTTGGCTCTGTGTCAGTTGTCGGCGCTGTCTCGCCTCCAGGGTCAGACTTTTCGGAACCAGTCACACAAAATACTTTACGTATAGTCAAGGTTTTTTGGGCTCTGGATAAAGCACTGGCTGAGAGAAGACATTTTCCAGCAATAAGTTGGCTAACAAGTTACTCATTGTATTTCGACTCCTTACAGCAATGGTATCAGAAAAATATTGCAGAAGATTGGGTGGAACTTCGCCGTGAGGCAATGCAGATTCTTCAAAGAGATGAAGAATTAAGAGAAATAGTAATGCTTGTCGGTCCCGATGCCCTCTCTGAGAGCCAGCGAGTAACTCTAGAAGCGGCTAGAATGTTAAAGGAAGATTTTCTGGTTCAGAGTGCTGTGCATCCAATTGATAGTTATTGTCCATTAAACAAAAGTTACAATATGATTAAGATAATAATGAGATTCTATCGAGGGATGTTAGGAGCTATTGAAAAAGGGATACCTCTTCAAAGAGTGATTGAGTTGCCAGTTAAGGATGAGATAGCAAGAATGAAGATACAAGCTCCAGAAGATTTCGATTCTTTCTCCAGTGAATTCCTGCAGAAAATAGATGTTGAGTTCACCGAATTAACATCTCAAATAATTTCTGCGTGAGAGGGATAATAGATGTCAACGATTGTTGGGAGAGAGTATAGTACTATAAGCAAAATTGCTGGACCATTGCTTTTTGTCAATGCTATTAAGGGAGTTGGCTATGGTGAAGTTGCAAAGATAACTACTCCTGATGGTGATGAAAGACGAGGACAAGTTCTTGAAGTTGGTGAAAACATTGCTGTCGTCCAGGTTTTCGAAGGAACATCAGGTTTAGATGTTACTGCGACAAGCGTTTCCTTCAGCGGTGAGACTGTTAGACTGCCAGTTTCGTCTGATATGCTTGGCCGTGTATTCGACGGTAGTGGAGAACCAATCGATGGTGGCCCTAAGATAATTCCAGAAGAGTATCTCGATGTTCATGGTGCACCTATCAATCCATATTCTAGAGATTACCCTAGAGATTTCATTCAAACAGGCATTTCAACGGTAGATGGAATGAATACTCTAGTCAGAGGACAGAAACTACCTATCTTTTCTGGATCAGGCTTACCCCATAACACCATAGTTGCACAGATTGCACGTCAAGCGAAAGTGCGAGGTACGGATGAACCTTTCACGACTGTGTTCGGAGCTATGGGTATAACGGCCGATGAGGCACAATTTTTTAAAGAAGATTTTGAAAAGCAGGGCGCTTTCGAACATGTTACCTTGTTCGTGAACCTTGCTGAAGATCCAGCAATTGAGAGAATTCTAACGCCAAGGATCGCATTGACTGCCGCCGAATTTTTTGCTCATAAACTAGGAATGCATGTTCTAGTAATATTAACCGACATGACAAACTATTGCGAAGCCTTAAGAGAGATATCTGCTGCAAGAGAAGAAGTTCCAGGTCGTCGTGGATATCCAGGCTATATGTATACAGATCTATCAACAATTTATGAACGCGCAGGAAGAACTCATGGAAGCAAGGGATCGGTCACTCAAATGCCGATTCTAACAATGCCCCATGATGACATGACACACCCTATACCAGATCTGACTGGGTATATCACTGAGGGACAGATTATTGTTGATAGAGGCCTGTATAGAAGAGGGCTTTATCCACCAATAGACGTTTCACCGTCTCTATCAAGATTAATGAAAGAAGGGATAGGCAAGGAAAGAACACGCGAAGATCATAGAGAAGTCGCAGACCAACTGTATTATGCATATGCTGAAGGTAGAGGATTTAGAGATCTAGTTGCTGTCGTGGGTGAAGAGGCTTTATCCTCAAGGGATAGAATGTATCTCAGATTTGCCGATACTTTCGAGACAAAATTCGTTTCCCAAGGATTGTATGAGGATAGATCTATCGAAGAGACTCTAGATTTAGGTTGGGAACTACTCGCTAATCTTCCAGAAAGTGAACTGAAGAGAATCGATCCAGAAACAATCAAGATCTACCATCCGAGATATAAAGGAAAAACTTAGTGACAAACTATGTCAGAGCAGCTAATGAATGTCCATCCTACAAGAATGGAGTTACTAGCACTAAGAAAAAGAATGAACATTGCCGAACGTGGAAGAGAACTGCTTAGAGAAAAACTTGATGCGTTGATGATAGAGTTTTTTGAATTTGCCAGAGAGATATCTGACCTTAGAAGAAAAGCACAAGAATCACTTACTATAGCTTACATGGCATATTCTGAAGCTCAGATGATCATGGGTTATTCAAAGCTTGAGGAATTAGCCTATGTTACAGAAGAAAAATTCGATGTTATCACCAAAACTCGGAGTATAATAGGAGTATCAATTCCAACTGTTCAAATAGATGTGAAGCCTATGAGCGATTATCCATACAATCTCACAGAGACATCTGCAAGGCTTGACGAAGCTTCAATGGCAATGATTGATGCAGTAAAAATCCTTGCTGAACTATCAGGAATTGAAGCTGCTCTAACAAAACTTGCCGAGGCAATAGCATCTGTCAAAAGAAGAGTCAACAGCTTAGAATATGTCATAATACCAAGAATGGATAATACGATACGTTTCATCAGAATGTATCTTGAGGAGCGAGAAAGAGAAGACTTCTTTCGTCTGAAAAGAATAAAAGGACGTTCGATTTAACACTAAACCTTCTTTTTTAATGACACTATAGCTTCAGCTAAATCTCCACCTGATCCTTCTAGAGCCTTTTTCCCTTCATCCATTGAAACGTTAGCCTGTTCTGCGACCATTTTCACATCTTCTTCAGGTATCGTAACTTTTGTTTCAGATGTAATTGTCTCCTCTCTAATAGTTCCACCAGTTACCTGATACATATTCTGACCTTGCATAGCAATGGACATAACTGAAGGCTCTTCAATGATTATCTTTCTATCAGATGTCCTTATTGTCACATCATGTACATCATCTAATGATTTTGTATCCATCCCCATTTTTTGCATCATGCGAAGAGCATCTCTACCAGAGGGCATTCCCTTCAAAGATCGGAAGGCTTTGTGTGCCATACATACAAACCTCAAACTAAATCATTTGACTATTTCCTTGAGGAAAATAAGTTATCTTGCTGAAAAAGGTTGTTTCATGAGAAATTCCCTAATGTTCATCTTGAATTCAAAAATTATCTAATTATTCTCATCAACACCTCTTCGCACTTTAGCAGCAACACCCAACTTGAAAGATAACATTTCATCACCACTTAGAACAGCCTTTCCAACAGCAACAAGATTTCCCTTTTGATCTACTATAACCACTTCATTTTGCGACCTTATCGCTAGGTCTGCTTTTGCAACATGTTTTGCAAACAGATTTCTTCCAGATTTAATAAAATCCTGATAGCCATCCTTGACGGTTACTCTTAGAGGAGCTTTATTTCCTAATTTTCTTAGAATTCTCTTTGCTCCTGGAATATTAAGGCTGAGAAGTCCGTCTGTATTCCTCAAAGTCGCCAAGAGCTGTTGTCTGAAAAATATTAGTTTGATTTTTCCGGTTCTGGGAGATCTTGTAATCTTAATACCTTCTGGAAACAGAGCTTCGCCTGCAAATCTACCTAATTGATAGTTGGCGACTCCTCTAAGTTTTCTTAGATCCCATAGGTTAGCTCGTTCCATTACTGACTCGTAAAGCTAATAGCTTCCTTTCTGATTTAAACTTCCATTACCTAGCTTTAGGATGGTTTAAAAAGAATTGAATTGTGAGATTTGTGGCTCAAAGATCTATGGTCCTAGCAAGAGGATAATCCTCGAAGGTTCAAAACTTCTCGTTTGCATGAAATGTTCAAACCTTGGTGAACCGGATATTAATACAGAGCGATATCCATCACGAACAAAACGAAGAACCTTAGGAACTCCAGTAAGAAAGAGGACCGGCGAAAGTAGACTACCTAGAGAAGTTGAGGAAATGGAAGTTGCTGAAAATTTTCCGAAAATAATTAAGGAAGCTAGGGAAAAGAAGAAGATGTCACAACAAGATTTAGCTAGAACTGTGAAAGAGAGACTTTCAATAATTCAAAAAATCGAACTGGGAAAGATGACCCCAGACTTGAGAATTAGTCGGGCATTAGAACACACATTGAGAATCAAACTTCTTCTTCCCAGGAGTGAAATTCCGGTTGAAACAGGCAAGCCTGACCAAACCGGACTTACATTAGGAGATGTAATCCAGTACAAAAAGAAATAATTAGAGTTTAACCTATTCACGTTTTCATCAACAATAAATCTATATGGATTTTTATTTGTTGGAGAAAAATTAAGCTTGAAAGTTATAATCCTTCGCTGGGGACACAGACATAGGGATATTAGGGTTACCAGCCATGTTGCACTAACAGCACGAGCTTTCGGCGCTTCAGGTCTTGTCTTAGCTGACTCTGAAGATAAAACTGTTGAGAGAACTATAAAACTAGTCATCGATAAATGGGGCGGTAACTTCAAAATAGAAATGGGGGTCTCATGGCGAAATTATATTAAATCTTGGAAAGATAAAGGCGGAATCACCGTGCATCTCACGATGTACGGAGAAAATATTAAAATAAGTGATGTAATGCAACGAATAAAATTCTCCAAAAAAAATATCCTGGTTTTAGTTGGAAGTCAGAAAGTACCTTCCGAATTCTATCACAGTGATGTTTCAGATTTCAATGTTGCAATTGGAAACCAACCACATTCTGAGGTAGCTGCTATAGCAGTATTTCTAGATCGATTATTCGAAGATGATAAATTCAGCGATACACCAAAAGGAAAATTCAAAATATTGCCATCCGACCGAAAAAAGATAGTAATCTCGACTGAGCGATAAACTAGGTTAAGGCTCAAAATCATCTGATATTTAAACCAACGAGGTTTAAAGTAACAAAAACAGCATTAGAAGCATATAAGAGCAGGACTATTCAAGAAATATAAAACACACTAAATTAAGTGAGTTGATAGAAACCAGGAAATCAGAAGTATCGTTCCCAGTTTACTGATTAGGTTATATGATTCAGAGGACCCAAGATTGTCACTTATAGACGATGAATTAATTAAAGTAGCCAGTCTCTTAGGAGAAGATGAGGCTGTAAAGATAGTTAGATCCTTAGTCAAGTTAAAAGAAGCTACAGATGATGCTATTGCAAACGATACCGGTGTGCGTATAAATATTGTTAGAAAAGTTCTGTACAAACTCTATGACAAAACCTTGGTCGCATGTACCAGAATTAGAGACGAAAAAACCGGCTGGTATATTTTCTACTGGAAACTTCAGCCCGATCAATTAGATGCATTCGTTCGAAGTCGTAAAAAGAGAACGGTTGAAAAACTGAGAACCCGACTTGAGTATGAAAACGCTCATAACTTCTTTGTCTGCAATAAATGTGGAGATATACGTCTCCCATTCGAAGAAGCTATCGAATCAGCATTTCGATGTTCTAAATGTAATAGTCAATTAACAGATAGTGATAATAGTAAAATAGTCGATGAGCTCTCTAAAATGATTCAGAAACTCGAAAGTGAACTCATGGAATGACTTATTTTTTTAAGATAAAGTAAGCCATAAATTACTGTCAAACGATTTTAATAGAGCACGTTTCAGAATAAGACATGCAATAACCTTAGCGCCCATTTTAAAAAAAATAATTTGATATAATAAAATTATTGAAACATAGAACATATTAACAATGTCTTTCCATTTACGAAAATAATCATTGAGGTTCTCAGAATAGGGCGAAAAAATTGGATAAACAAGAAACTCTTGCCAAGATTGCTAATAGTCTTGCAGAATTGGATTCTGAAACGCTTAAAAAATCTTTGGAAAATGCTCTCCACAATAAAATTTCAGTTCAAGAGATTATCAGAGAGGGATTGGGCAAAGGAATGCAAGTTGTAGGAGAAAGATATGAGAAAGGGGAATATTTCCTTTCGGAACTAATAATGGCAGGAGTCACAATGAGAGAAGGAATGGTGCTTATGGAACCATATTTCAAAGGACAAACGAGTGAGACTAGAGGAAAGATATTAATCGGAACGGTAGAAGGAGATCTGCATGATATTGGTAAGAATATAGTTGCAACAATGTTTAGATCGGCTGAATTTGAAGTACATGACCTGGGGGTGGATGTACCGCCAGAGACTTTTGTTAAAAAGACCGAAGAAATCAAACCAGATATAGTTGCGCTTTCTGCACTGCTGAGTGTCACTTTAGGAAAAGTGAAGGAAACAATTAGAGCACTTTCAGACTCATCTCTGAGAAAAGATCTTAAGATAATTATTGGTGGAAGTTGTCTAAACCTTAAGATTGCAAAAGAATTAGGGGCTGACGCATTCGGTCGAGATGCTTGGGATGGAGTGAACCAAGCCAAACATCTCATTTCAAGCTAAGAAAGTTATTAAATTTTAAAAAATCCGATTCCAGCGCCTTATCTAATCCTATGAGGCACAATTACTTTAAATTCTTAGGTCCTCAAGATTTCAAGATCTCCAAACAAAGTAGGGAGTAATTATGTCAAAAGAACTATCAATTGTGCTTGAGACTCCAAGAAGAGTTAAGTCTCAATATTTTGATTTGCCTTCTATTGGTTCACAAGAGATGCTTCTGAAAATTGAGGCAGTTAGCATTTGTGGATCCGATGCAGAGAGATATATCGGTGTAAAATTTGTCGGTCCACTAGCGACTCCTTTTCCTATTATTATGGGTCATGAACTCGTTGGACAAGTCCATGAAGCTGGACAAGAGGCGTCTGATTATTATAAAGTGAATGTTGGAGAAAGAGTAGTAGTAGAACCTTACATTCCATGTGGCAAATGCAAATACTGCTTGACTGGTCATTATCCTTTATGCACTGGTAATCGATGTTATGGAGTAAATATCTCGTGTAAAGATCCTCCTCATCTTTGGGGTGCTTATGGTCAATACATGTACGTAGCACCTCACTCTCGAGTGCATAAAGTATCACCCCAAGTTCCATCCGAGGAAGCATGTCTCTCTTCGGTGATTGGTAACGGTGTAAGATGGGCATCCATCAAAGGAAACGTTCAACCTGGTGAAACAGTCGTGGTCATAGGTCCGGGCTCCCAAGGACTAGCAACAGTAATGGTTGCTGATCATGTTGGAGCCGGCCAAATTATTCTTGCAGGGACTTCCATTG
>Ga0154710_116_pt4 | contig 48204 bp, 41 predicted proteins | sample Rifle2008BG13ft_FD_105570 | JGI IMG/M metagenome (GOLD analysis project Ga0154710, IMG submission 105570) | Candidatus Bathyarchaeota archaeon RBG_13_38_9
ATTTATTGAACTATTTAATTGATTTACCCATTGTAAACTGCCATTTAATATGAAGCCCCGGTCAAGAGGTAGAAAATTCACATTAACACCAACACCTTTGCCGACAATATAGGTTGTTTGACTTAATGTAGGAGAATATGCGAAACCTGTTGTGGGAAAATACCCTGCTGATCCTTCAAGACGATATTCACCAGCATAAAGTCCTGTGACATTAAAGAAGCCAGTGTTATTATCAACAAATCCTCTACCAATCATTCCTGTATGTACTTCAATTGCGTAAACTATGCCTTTTGTATCGATGATTATCGGAGTCAGAGGTTGTTCATCTCTAATAAATCCGAAGATATGACTTGGATCCTCTCTCATGCTAACGTGTACCTGAGTAATATTAGTGAGTGTACTTGGCGAGGAGAAATTAGGTTTGCCGTAATCGGGGGAAGAAATGTCATTATTCCAATCTGGTGTGATATAGACGGTGATGTTGTAAATACCTGATATTTGTGGAGCCCTAAGTCCCTCTAAAAAGACGAATTTCGGAGGTGTGAATGGAAGATATATGGGGGGTTCGACAGTGATATTAGTACAGGTGTATTCTGGAGGTTTTTGTATAGTTATATTGTAAGGGGCATTCTCGTTGTAAGGATAATATTCTGATGTGTCGTTTATTGTATAATAATAGTAGTCACTTGATATGTCTGACCTAATAAAGTAGGTATCGTTATTTAATTGGCGATTACTCTTTGAAATTACTCCCTCAAGGAATTCTCTGGGTAATTCTATTCTGACTGCAACTCCAGGTTCATCTATACTAATATTGATGTCACCATTGGTTTCAAAGAACATACCCCAACCTTCAGTCGGTTTAAGCTCGGGTTGCCCAACAACTTTAGAAATAGGGATTGAATTGAGCATAAACGATATTACAAGGACGAGCATCAGGACTAGTTTAACACATCTATTTGTGTCCAACCTGACCCCGCCTCCAGTAAAGTCTATAGTAAATTGGCTATTGATTGTCTAAATTACACAGATACTATGAATGGACAGTGTGTCCTAGTCCTATTGATTTTCAAATATGCGGTCGGATATCATCTCCGATGTTTCTTGATCCAAGTTTTTAAAGCCTCTTCAACGACTGCGGATACCGTTTTGCCGTTTTTGATGGCTTCGATCTTTGCTTCTTTCCATAGATCTGGGTCGACCTTTATCGAGGTCGCTTCTCTGAATATTGTTTCTGATCTAGACATACTCATTCACATCTAGAAATTCATAATATGGTAGTATTAACATATTGTGTTAAGGTGGTATATATGACACATAATTACACTTACAATAATAGTGTAATCTAGAAATTTTAAAAAAAAAAAGGGGGGTGAGATTATTGTGCTGAACCGTTGATTAGTGAGAAAGTGAAAACTCCACCAGTCTTAGTTACGCATTTTGCAGTGTAAGCAACTCCAGATGTATAACTACCCGAAGGAGTTACCGTTACTAAAATCACAGGTCCTTGCACAGGAAGTGTTGTACCCATGTTCGTTGATGCCATATCTCCTCCTACGTACACTGCGTCTAACTCAACTTCAGAGTTGCCGACGTTTCTCATGTACAAATTGATTACACCACTAGTAGCGTTCCAGGAATAAGCGTCAACAATGACTTGTTCTCTTGTCTGACCTCCTCCACCAGTAGTCAGTGTACCAATCAATCCCATGCTCCACACGTAGACTAGGATAGCGGCTGCAACAGCGATAGCAATCATAAGTAGAACAGCAATAACTGGTGAGACACCCTTCTCGTTATTATTCTTCATATGTTTATTCACCCCCATTTTACTCGTTTGTTTTTTTCGGAAACACAGGACCATTGTTTATTCATTTTATTTAAGATCCTATTTTTCCTATGCAATAATGGTAGTTTAATTATGATATTTAATATCGGTGTAACGAATAAATGATTAAAATAGTTACAGAATTAATCCTATAATATATTATAATATTATTATTAATTACAAAGATGTTACAATATTAATTAATAATAAAATAACTATGAAGCACCTATGTATTTTATTATGCGTATTAGATGTTATAATAGGTGATACATAGATGAAACATGTATGCTATGTAACATAATAAATAATAATAAAAAATAATTAAAATTTTAATAATTAACTATAATTCCAAAAGAAATATACCACAACCATTATAGGTAATTCAACAAGATGATACTTTGAATATTAATGCACAAATTAAAATCATTTAGAAATAAGAAAGCTGTTAGTACAGTAATTGCTACATTACTAATGATTAATGTCGCTGTTGTTTCAGGAGTTTTAGTTTACACTTGGACTCAGGGAGTGCTAGGCGAGTATACTTCTGGAGCAACATCATATTTTCATGATAGAGGAGAGACTATGCGTGAAAAAATCGCGATGGAAAATTTAAGGTATGAAAATACTACAAATTACAAATTGAACATAACAATAAGGAATACAGGAACCAAAGATGTTTGGATAGCAGCTATTTATGTTAATGGGACAGATATAATTTCTGGAGTTAATGCTACTTGGGATGGGAATCAAACAGTTTCACCTGTTGACGGGAAATATCATCTACTTGTAGCTCATGCTCTGACTTTCGCTTTTTCGGATCCAGGATACAATCAAGATGACATCATGCACGTCACCGTTGTTACATCTGAAGGATGTAAAATTTCAGAATATTGGAAGGCGACTTGGTAAAATGAAGAAACAAAAAATCTCAAAGATATTATTCAAAGGCAGGAAAGGTGTAAGCGGAGCAATCAGTGGCATATTTGTGATCTTAATTTGTTTTCTTGCGATAGGTGCAATATTCGTTTTCGCAATAAGTCAGGACAGATACAATCAAGTTGTAAATGAAAGGAATCGCATAGAATGGGAAATTCAAAATGAAAAATTCACAATTACGCATGCTCAAAGAAATGATAATGGCACTTTGAATGCAACTATATTCAATTTCGGTGGTATGACAGCTCATTTTGTTGACATATGGGTGACAATGAAAAACGGAACAAGCAATGAATCCTTGCAGAAATTATACAAAGTTAATTATTACATAAATCCAGCTGCAGAACTATCTGAAATTGGAGCTCAAAATGTAACTCTACTACCAAGTGGCCAAGAAGTTTCATGCATCAACCTTACAGAACCAGTCGTTGCAAACATAAACTATACAATAAAGGTAGTTTCTGAAAGAGGAAATGTAGCGAGTTACCTGTTAGAATATGTTTCACCTGATGAGGAAAGTGAAGGACCACCGGTAGCATTCTCTTTTGGCTCGATGGAAATCAATTGGGTAAACCCTAACAGTGAACCTGACTGGCATCCAGCATTTATAGAAAAAGGCAGTTTAGACTCACATGTCAGAGTAAATGAAGATCTATATTTCCGAGCGAAATTCACTAATGTTTGGAATGAACCGCTAAACATCTCACAAGGCAGTATTTTATTCCAAATATGTGCAGCACCAAGTAACCTCAAAGTGTTTAGTTTTGGTGGTCTGAAATACGCTGGACCGCAAATATGGGAGCCAGGTGTAGAAGTTACAATGGTATACAAATGTGATTCTTGTACCTGGTCTAATGTTAATGAACTCGATGCATTATTTCCAGGTGGCGTTAATAAAGTTCCTTTTCTAGGTAGTGCAGCTTTTACTTCAGACAAAGAACCACAAGTGGATGACTACTTTTCATCAGCGATACTAATGGATGGACTACTCGTTTACAAAAACTAGTTGATTCTTAGAACGAAATATGATGGCTTAAAATAATTCGGGGAAATTGAGGAAATCAATTTGGAAGATTCAAAAATTAAATCCTTTTTAAATTTTAAAATCTCAAAAGATCAAATCAAAAAATTAAATATTAACAAAGAATTATTTCAAAAACTGAAATCATCTTTTGAATTTCCAAACAGAGGAAAAAATAATTTAGTTAATGCTAAAATTGACAATACAACCATTTTCGCAAACGTTGATCTCACCGAATCTTCAAAGACTGAAACAACTGAAGATACTACTGTAGTTGCATCAAGACTGATAAAAGATGGGGTAGCTCCATCATTCAAAGAGATATACCCACTCAAACCACCTCATGTGTTTGCGGCCATATCAACAGATCCAGAAACACTCAGTTCAAGGTATCACGTATTAGAACCAATATTGATACCAGAGGAAAAAATAGCTCTTGAAAAGATCAAATCAATAATGTTCGAAATAATAGATGTAAATCTAAATTCAATTGGAACAAGGGAAAAAGCAGAAGAATGGCTAAGAGATTATGTAAAAAAAATAGTCATAGGATATAAAATAGAAATTGGAGAAGGATCACTAGATAAAATAGAATATTACTTAGCAAGAGATCTCATAAATTATGGAAAGATAGACGCGTTAATGCACGATCATATGATAGAAGACATCTCATGTGACGGTCCACAAGTACCCCTCTACATTTGGCATAGGAAATATGAGTCCCTACCAACCAACGTCATATTCGAAAATGCTGATGAACTTGATCCATTTACGGTTAGACTAGCATACCTCTCAGGGAAACACATAAGCATAGCAAATCCCATGCTCGACGCAAGCCTAACAGATGGAAGCCGAATACAACTAACCTATGCTAAAGAAGTCACCAGAAAAGGTAGTACATTTACTATCAGAAGATTTAGAGCAGATCCTCTAACCGTAACAGACCTAATAGATTTTAATACATTTAATTCACTCATGGCTGCTTGGTTCTGGCTCATTATAGAGAGAAAAGCAAACATACTAATTGGAGGCGGAACAGCCTCAGGCAAAACAACATGCTTAAACTCCCTTTGTGCATTTATCCCAACATACGACAAGATTGTAACCATTGAAGATACAGCAGAGATGAATCTACCAAACGAAAACTGGATCTCATCTATAGCAAGAATAGGATTCGGCTCAAGTGGAACTGCCGATATCAATCTCTTTGATTTGTTAAAAGCTGCAATGAGACAGAGACCTGACTATGTGATTGTAGGTGAGGTAAGAGGCAACGAGGCTTTCACTCTTTTCCAAGCTATGGCAACAGGCCACGGAGGATTATCAAGCATCCATTGTGATTCTATATCATCAGCACTAAACAGGTTAGAATCTGAACCAATGAATATCCCAAGAACTTTACTAACAATTCTGGATGCGGTTGTTCTTCAATCTAAAGTTAGACTTGCTGACCGTGTCACCAGACGAATAAAAAGCATAGTAGAGATTGTAGAGATGGATCCAGTCTCAAAAGAAATAATCACAAATGAAGTCTTCAGATGGGATCCAAAAACTGATATCTTCGAATATTCAGGCAAAAGTATCCTCTTAGATAGAATAATGAAAGATTTCGGCCTCGGTAAGGATTACCTCTCAAAGGAACTAGAAAGACGAAGCAAACTTCTGGAATATATGCTCCACCACAAGATCAGGAAAGTCGACAAAGTTGGAAAAATTATCAGCGATTACTATGCGGATCCTGAAGGAGTTAGTGAAAGGGTTAATCTGAGGTCAACAGGATGATAAATAAGAAAGTCAATTATGATTTCATCGAATTCCTTTCATTAGCACCATACCGACTTCTAGGAGAAAAAATCAAAAAATTTTCTGGAATATTCGCAGGATTACAGAATCAATTGATGAGAGCCGATATCAAAGTTGCACACGAAGCATATGTTGCCATGATATTATTCTTCACCAGTCTAGGAGGAATATCAATCTTTGCGATAACAATCCTTGCAAGCATAATTTCTGGAGCCACAATAATAACTGCAGTACTAGCTTCATCCATAATGGGATTAATAGGAACTACAATAATATTCATCACATTATTTTCCTACCCTTCAATGCAAGTTGGCAATAGAAAAAGAATCCTAGAGGAAGAGCTTCCATACGTCGCAAGTCACATGGCAGTTCTATCAAAAGCAAACATGCCACCTGAAAGAATTTTCAGATCAATCACAAAAGTTGAAGCTGCGGGCATGAAAAGCATAGCAGCAGAAGAAGCAAGAAACATCATCAGAGATGTCAATTTTCTCGGCTATGACATAATCTCTGCAATGGAGCGACGAGTAAGATACGCCCCTTCACCGAAATTCGTTGATTATTTAGATGGATTCATATCTGTTAGTCGAACAGGAGGAAGTCTAACATCATATTTTATGGCAACCGCCAAAGCACTCATGGATTCCTCTAGAATCGCTGCGAGACAACTGCTTGATACTCTAGGAGGAATTGCTGAAGCTTACATTTCTATGATGGTAGTTTTTCCACTACTTGTCATAGTAATGTTATCAATTATGGGAATGATAGGTGGGAATCTTGGTGGATTTGGCATATTATTCCTCATGCAGCTTATGACATACTTGGCTATTCCAGCATTAGCATTAATTCTTCTATTATTGTTAGATTCAATCATGCCCCCAAGGTGACCCACATGCTAATGATGAGAGTTTCTAAGAGAGACAAGAAGTTAGTCAGCATAATCGCTGTAGCTCTAGGATTAACTCAAATTGTGACATTGCTCATAAATGAGTTATTTTTACAAGCTGACATCATATTCAACACTGATCAACTAGTTTTTCTAGCACTCATTCTAGCACTATTCCCTCCAGCAATCATAAACCTTCTTGACATGCGATGGAGGATCAGTGTTGATAAGAATATACCAGAATTTCTCAGAGAACTTTCAGAAGCTGGAAGAACGGGTGTCACACTTACTAGAGCTCTAGATTTGGCTTCAAAACGAAGATATGGTCCTTTATCATCTGAGCTTAAGCGAATCGTAAATAAATTATCATGGGGCGGAAATTTCACAGAGTCATTAAAAAATTTTGGAGAGAGAGTCGAAACAAAACTTTCCAAAAGAACTTCGATTCTTTTGACTGAAATAAATCATTCGGGAGGAGACATAAAAGACGTTCTTGATACGGTAAGCAGACACATTAGAGAACTACAAACAATAGAAGAAGAAAGAAGAAGCCAGCTCAGAACATACGTAGCAATTGTGTATATAGCCTTCTTCATCTTCATTTTTATAGACTACATTCTACTCAAAACATTCTTTGCAAAAATTGAATCCCTAAAAGAATCCCTAAGTGATGTAGGTGGTATGTTTCTTATGCAGGAACTTAGTTATGAAAATATTAAGACAATAATGTTCCACATGGCAATAATGCAGGGACTTTTCGGAGGATTAATAGCTGGTAAAATGGGTGAAGGAGCTCTAGGTGCAGGTCTAAAACACTCATTGATTCTAATGATCATCGCATTCTTGATGTTTCTTTTCATAATGTAAAGGTGAAATTAAAATGAACGGTAAAAAAACTATGATGGCTGAGAAATCAATTCTAGGAATTGTAGATTATGATCCAGAATCATCTAATCTATCATCCAATCAATGTGATATCTCCATCTCTTATGATATTGATCTGAAAAGAGGAGTTTTCATCAAAATTGGTAATGGACAATCATACTACATCGCTCAAGTTGTTGATGGACCATATTTCACGAAAGGTAGTATCAAATCAAGATACATAACAGAACTTGTTTCATTAATAGAAAATGGGGTAGCAAAAGTAGTTCTAACTCGTCCAGCTCCAGGAACAAGTATCGAACCTATCAAAAGCGACATTGTTCAAAAATTCCTAGGAATTTCAGGAAATATGAGCATGGGGCACATCCTAACTGACGACAGTGTTGACGTTCTCATGGACACAGCAACGTTGAGTAGACATGTTGGAGTCTTCGGTACAACTGGAAGTGGAAAATCAAATACTATACAGGTACTGATGGAAGAAGCATGCAACCGAGGATTCTCTATAATGATCTTCGACGTAGAAGGAGAATATGTAGAAATGGATAAGCCCACAGACAGACTCCTAGATATATTAGCAAAGTTCGATCTAAAACCTACTGGAGCAAAAGATCTGGATGTATATGTACCTTATCCATGTGACTGTAAAAGAGAAGATGCAACACGATTCGGGATCAGTTTCAAGGATGTAGACAAAGATGTCTTCTCAGAAGTTTCTGGCCTCAATAGAATGGAGCAACTCTATTTCCAAGATTTAATTGATAAGGTTAGGGCAGTAACCCCAGACTCAAAACCAGTGACACTAGAAGCAGTGATTAATCGTCTTATAACAAGATTGAAAGGCCAAACCGATCGTCCCACTATGCCTCCATTCATAGCAGAAGCACATACAACTCTATTTTCTAAATTGCGTCTCATGTCAGAGCAGAAAATAGTTGATGTGGATATCCCAATTATAAACATGGATAAGGTCATCCAACCTGGACGAGTATCTGTTATAGATGTGAGTGATGCATCTGATTATATCAGAAATGTTGTGATGGCTGAATTACTTCATAATGCTTTCAAGTATAAGATTGCTCATCCAGAATCACCACCTTTACTAGCAGTCCTAGAAGAAGCTCATGCTTTCATAAGCAAAGAAAAAAGAGATCGAATGCTAGCTACTTTAATGTTAATTATCGAAGTGGCTAGACGAGGCAGGAAAAGAGGGCTATGTCTAGGAATAGTAACTCAACAGCCAGCGCACCTTCCATCAGAACTTTTGGAATTGTGTAACACCAGAGTAATTCACAGAATGAGCTCAGTCACCAATATCAACTGTCTAAAAGAATCTACTGGAAATGTCCCTGAAGGAATGTGGAATACTATACCATCATTAGGAGTAGGAGAGAGTATACTTTCTTCACATAAGTACACTAGGGCACTCGCGATACAAGTGAGACCATCAGTCTCAAAGAGAATATCAACAGATTAGAGGAATGAATTAATGCACAAAATTAATTCTATCAATATAGGCAAGAGTCTACTACTATTATTCGTGGTAATGATGATGTTATTTCCAGTATGTCTAGCACAAGATGAAGTTGAAGACATAGAAATAACAGATGAAATTGAGGATGAGAGAATTGTTATCACTGAACTATATGTAGATGGTGAAGATGAAATGATTGTAAGTGACCGAGCATTAATACTAACAGGAAATATCACAGTAATGAATGCAAGTGAACTAATGATAACTAGTTCAGATATTCAACTCTCTATTAGAGGCGAAAGAAGTTACAATGTCTCAATTCTTGATGAAGGAAATATGATAATCAGTAACTCTACACTAAACACACTATCAAACGCTTCCTTAGTTAAACTATTAGATAACGGCCAATTAAAAGTGATAAACTCAAACTTAACAGATTTCAAATCACTCTCCACATCAAGCAACTCAACTCTAATTGTTCAGGGAAGTCGAGTCAATATCAACAAGATCATTTGCACAGGCAAGAACATCTCATTCACTGAAAGTAGTATGCCACACGGTGACCTAAACGTAACAGTAACAGAAGTTAATCTAGAAGATTTTATAGGCGATAATATATTCTTAGATATGAATAATTCAGTACTAAAAAGTATTCAATGCAACCTACTTAAAATCAGAACTGTTGACTCAGTATATTTAAACGAATCAAAGATCAAAAACTGTGAGATCGAATCTAAAAATGAGACATTTGTTGTAGACTCAACATTTGAGTCTCTTACATTGAACTCTTCAGGTATAGCAATTAACGTTTCAACATCAGAAGGAGGAGCACGAGCTGGAGGGGCCATCAGAGCTGCTGAAAATTCTACTACTAAAATTCTGCGATATTGGTATTTGACATTGAATGTTACAGAAATGGCTGGATTGGGTATACCTGCCAAGATTACTGTGGAAGATTATTTTGGAAATACGATTCTAGAAGGTAAATCAGATGTTTATGGTCTATATACGGAGCCAATTATAGCCGAGATCATAAACAGCACAAAAACAGTTTTCGTTGGCAACTACAAAGTTAAGGCTACATATGCTAATGTTACAACAAAATATACTCCAATAGTACTGGATAGAAACGTAGATATCGATTTACAATTTAAAAGTCCCATACCTCTAGAAACATCAACAAAATTGATGGTGCCCCCAGATGCAGTTATGGTTGATGAATCAGTAAAAATCGAAGGATGGATCGTAAAAGAATTACCGGAAGAAGATATAGAAATTGTTGCGTCTGGCCCTGGCAATTCCAGTTTTACATTGATCTGTAAGACAGATGAGAATGGTGTATTCGAAAAAGAGTTCAGCCTAAATACTGAGGGTCAATGGACTGTTTATGCTGATTGGATCGGTGGAGCAAGTTACGGACAAAGATTTACTAAAAGTCAAGCATTTATGCTGACTGTTCAGCCCAGACCATCATTGATGATTCTACTGATTCAAGCTCTTCCAATAGCGGTTGTTGTAATAGGCATATTAACAACCATAACATTTCTGGCTTTGGGACGCTCCAAGTCTAAGGTTTAAAAAAGGATTTTACTATCAAAATTCAAATATCAATAACGAGATTCATTACAAATCCAATGTGAAGTACTATTTTCTTAAAATACAATATACGATGGAAGTTGAACAAATAATGACCATACAATAACTGCAATAATATATCCAGCAAGTATTAACTTAGCATAATTTTTCTTTTCAGAATTTATGTAGATTTTTTCTGTAATATAGACTAGAGATATGAATGCAAATGGTAAACCTGATAATATATACCAAATGAAAGGTTTTCCAGTTGATGTTGTAATTAACAACGATATGAATACTAAAGGTACAGGAATCATTTTTTTATTATCTCGAAACAAATAATAAAAAGCAAGAATCGTAGCTGAGAATGATAGAGGCCACGTTAACGGATTAAACGTACCGATCAAACTTATGCCTTTTTCTACGGGAGAAAAAGAAAGAAACTTACTCACAGTATCAAAATGTATAACAGTAATATCTGAAGGTCCCTCGATGCCTAATAGAAAATTTAGCAGTATCCAAAATGGAGGTGGAGCACCCATTCCAATACGCATACTCTGATGAAACCCTAAAATCCTCAATTGAAGGTAGATGAAATCAATTATAGTATTTCCTGCAAAAAAGAAAACAGCATATATAGACGAGTAGGTTAGAACTGCAATTACCAGACCTATAGGATATAACTTCAAATTGCGCCCATTTTTGTTAATTAGATAATATATTGGTGGTATAATTACTAAGAAGAAAGTAATCCATTTACAGGACAGAGCTAATCCTATTGTTATATATAGAAATAGAAAATTCCATTTTGTCTTATTGGTAATCATTAGTAAAATTGCTAGTGCTGTAAAGAATGTCGCATAGATGTCAAGCATAGAAAAAGATGAAAATTGAATGTACAGTTTATCCATACTTAATATTAAAATCGGTAATACTGTAAATGGAAAAACATGCAAAATTTTCTTCGAGATCATGTAGACTAAAAAAAGTGTGAAAACAGAAATAATTAGGCTCAGTAATGCCTGATTCATGAAAATTAACTCTGAAACACCAATAAGATATTTTGCTAGAGGAGGATGTTCAAAATTTATGGTGTCAGGAGTAATCCCGTTAATATAACGCCAACCAGTTAACGCATAAAGTTTATCATCTGAAAAAATTGATCCTTTGTGAATCGAGGTTGAATATTCTTCAAGCAATGTCTTTTGCTCAAATTGGACATAGAATACACTATTACATCGGTATATGAAAAAAACAATAATCAATACAAGAATGATCTGCTCTAATTTAGGAATCCGCATATTACATCTACATTAAATAAAATTTCAACTGGAAAATACTATATTTGAATTTCAATTTGTTGATTCCAATAGTTTTATGACTTTATCAGTTATCTCGTCCATGTTATCTCCCTCAATGAACTGGATATTATTTGCTTTGAGGAAGTCTCTTGCTTCTTGATGAAGTACTGGCGATGCAATCAGTAAACTTGTTGCTGATATATTATCTGTAAATTTTGCATATGAAGATAGAACCGTTTTTGTATCGACAACTTCTGACGATGCCACCAAATCTAAAGCAACTAATTTGCTTTTTTTGTTGGCCGTTAATGTGAATTCATGACTGACGCCAGTTTTACCCTTAAGGTAACCTGGAACATCTACTGAATATTGTATTTTTCTAAGTGCGTCAGCTATTGTAAGCACAATCAATTTTTCTTTAGCTTCAAATCTAACGTCTTGATTTAATGTGAATGAATGAGTATCAAGAAGATCACAATTTTTCAATTGAAATTCATTTGAGCAGTCTCTACAAAAATAGGATCTTAGTGGATCGCTGAACAGGCTGCCACATGATTGGCATTCAAAGGAAACGCCAACAGATTTTAGTTCGAGATCTTCACTGATTTTTTTTCCACATTTTGGACATATAATTCCAGATGGTGTCTGATACTCATTCTGTTTATAGATAGCTCCACAATCAAGATGTTGCATCAATCTGTTTATGTTGACTTTGTGAGAATCGCATTCCGGACACTTGCTTCTATTGAAAACCCTTGCTGATTTATGACATTGTGGACAAGCAATTAGCTTTTCATATAGATCTTCATTTAGTACACCTGATTCAACTAATTCATCTAGAGTGTATTGTATCTTTCTTTGAGAGTATCCCTTTAGATCAGAAAGTACCGGATAAGATGGAGTTTCACTTCTCACCATTATTGGTTCGATAATTTCAAGATTTGAATTAATGAATCTCCTTAATATATCCTGAACAATTGGCCTACTGTATAATCTATCCCGTAATCCTTTTAGAAGTTCAGGTTTCTTCTTCGCTTCTGACCATAATTGTCTTTTAACATGAAAAATTTCCCCTTCTTCTATGGTTTCTGTCTCGGCAGGCTCGGGGGCCGATTCTAACTTATCAAGTTTTTCAAGAAGTTTCTCAGTCTGAGGTTCTGGTTTAGTTTCTTCCACTTTCTTAGCCTCCTTTATACGTTTGACATGGAAACTATCAAGAATCATCATAAAACCTGCGACAAGAAAAAAAATGTCCAAATAACCCCATGAATACATTTTAGTACTAAACAATTTGTTTACTAAAGCTAATGCTATACAAGCAGTTCCAGCCGCTATTAAAAATTCATTCATTTCTTTTATCGCGCCATAGATCCCAGCTCCAATCGCAGCAAAAAAACCAAATGTGAGGATTAATGAATAAATAAAGCCTGGATCACCAGGATTCCAAGAAAAGCCGCTCCCACCAAGATAGGTTACTCCACTAACAATAATAGCAACTAATAGAATAATGATGCCGGCTAAACCTATCTGGCGCAAATCTAGTTTACCTCCCTACTTTTCTTACGGCTCTACCATATAATTATTCGTACAATGCAAGTCACATACAATTAGATAGATTTGTATGTATCATAGATACATAACCTACAGAATCATGAGCGTATAAAATTAGAACAGTTTTTATAATCCTACATTCAATTCAGCTCCAAGATCATTAGAATAATCGGGATAAAAATGGGAAAGACTTCAAACGGAATCTTCGCTGCAAGAAAACTCAAGCGTATACGACAGAAGCTTAGATGGAAATATAAACCATATAAACGAAGAATGCTCGGTCTAGACTACAAATCCGACCCTCTTCAAGGATCTCCCCAAGCTAAGGCCATAGTCCTTGAGAAAGTAGGAATCGAATGTCGTCAACCAAACAGTGCCGTTAGGAAGGCGGTTAGAGTCCAACTGATAAAGAATGGGAAAGTAATAACAGCATTCACACCAGGAGACGGTGCATTAAACTTCATAGACGAACACGATGAAGTCCATTTATGTGGCTTAGGTGGTCCAGAAGGCAAAGCAATGGGTGATATACCTGGCATAAGATGGCAAGTATTCAAGGTCAATAATGTGTCTCTCAAAGCATTACTTTCAGGAAAGAAAGAGAAGCCAAGACGTTAGTAGAAACGAACTTTTTTTAATTAATTCTTGCACAGAAATTAGAATGGAAAAATTCATTTAATTGATGGCACTTCGCCTTATTTGTAAATATAGACTGCCGGGGTTGCCTAGAGATTCTAAAAGAATCGGGAAACCAGGTAAGGCGTCGGCTTGCTATCTTTAAGCAGAAAGCCGATGACCCTTGCGGGTCTCGTGGGTTCAAATCCCACCCCCGGCGCTGAACCTGTAAATCAATGCATCACACAATAATTTTGATTAATGTTATAGTACATTTCTTGGCAAAGATAATTGTGAAATCAAATAGGATAAGTATTAGAATAATTAATTCCTCTACAATTTGAGTTCAGTTAAAGTAGAAAAAAAATCATAAACATAGTATCAAATAAGATACTATTCGCTTCAAGGTTATGTGACGGCATGGTGGAGACATAGATGGAACAAAAGCAATGGCACTCAATGTCTATTGATGAAGTATCTAAAGATCTTAGAGCAAGCAATGAAGGGTTAACTAGTCAAGAAGCGGAACGCAGACTAGTAGAGTTTGGTCCTAACGAACTCAAGGCAGAGAAACAAGTCTCTCCACTACAGATATTTTTTGGACAATTCAAAAGTATCTTAATCATAATCTTAATCTTTGCAACAATATTCTCCGCTGTCCTAGGAGAAATTATCGACGCAATTATTATCCTTGCTATTGTAGTAGCATCAGCTGGACTAGGCTTTTTCCAAGAGTATCGGGCGGAAAAGGCTCTTGAAGCTTTGAAGAAAATGCTATCTCCAACAATCACTGTAATAAGAGATGGAAAAGACAGCAGGATTTCTTCAAGTAAAATAGTTCCTGGTGATGTGATCGTTCTTGAAGCAGGAGATAAAATACCTGCTGACGCCAAAATATTCGAGATAGCAAATCTGAATGTTGATGAGTCTTCTCTTACTGGTGAATCTGTTCCAGTAAGAAAAAATCTTGATCCATTACCTGTTGAAACTTATCTGGCTGACAGGAAAAACATGGTATTCTCTGGCACTATTGTAACCTATGGTAGAGCAAAGGTGTTTGTAACTGCTACAGGAATGAAAACAGAATTTGGTCAGATTGCCAAAGAAGTTACTGCAACCACTAAAGAAAAGACACCATTAGAAATTAGAACTGAATCGATTGGTAAATGGTTAGGTCTACTATGTTTAGGCGTATGTCTAATAATTGTTTCATTTGGCATACTTAGAGAATATCTGATATCTGGATTTGTTCAGACTGAATTTATAATTGGACTAGTTATGTTTGGAATAGCTCTCGCAGTAGCAGCTGTTCCCGAGGCATTGCCAGCCATTGTGACTGGAACACTTGCAATAGGTATGAATGAGATGGCTAAAAGAAATGCTTTGGTTAGAAGAATGCCTGCAGTTGAGACTCTTGGTTCAACTACAGTAATATGTTCTGATAAGACTGGAACCCTAACTAAAGGAGAAATGACAGTAAGGCGACTGTATCTAAATGATCAAGTGATAGATTTGACTGGAGTAGGTTACGACCCTCATGGTGAACTAAAAATTGCAGATAATACTATTAATCCCAATCAAAAGATCTTTTCACTTTGGGCTATGGCATCAATATTATGTAATGATGCAAGTCTAGAGAAGACTAGAGAAGGCGACAATTGGCATATTATTGGTGATCCAACTGAGGGAGCATTAATTGTCGCTGCTAAGAAAGCTGGATTCGAACAGGACGAGTATCGAAAAAAACATCCTCGAATAAGTGAATTGCCATTCAGCTCTGAAAGGAAGCGGATGAGCACTGTGCATCAAAGTACAGAAGGAAAGAAAATGGTTTTCACAAAGGGCGCTCCAGAAATAATCTTGGAAAGATGCTCACATATTCATGAACATGATACAGTTCAAGAGATGTCATTATCTAAGAAGAGGCAAATTTATGAGATTAATGAGAAAATGGCTACTGATGCACTACGAGTATTAGCAGTGGCGTATCAAGAGATTGCAGAGTCTATAAATGATTACAATGAAGAAACTCTTGAATCTGATCTAATATTTGTGGGTCTAATAGGAATGATAGATCCACCACGACCAGAAGCAATAATTGCTGTAAAATCGGCGAAGCAAGTCGGTATAAAAATTATTATGATAACAGGCGATCACAAACTCACAGCTATTGCGATAGCGATCGAGATGGGAATCTATGAAGATGGCAATATCGCTATGACAGGTGATGAGCTAGAAAAGATCAGTGATGAAGAACTAGAGAGTATGGTTACTATTGTTACGGTATATGCTAGAGTCTCTCCTTTACATAAATTGAAAATTGTCAAAGCTTGGAAGAGAAGGGGAGATATCGTAGCTATGACGGGTGATGGAGTCAATGATGCTCCCGCTGTCAAGAATGCGGATATAGGAATAGCTATGGGTATTACGGGAACTGAAGTAACTAAAGAAGCTTCTGATATGATACTTGCAGATGATAACTTTGCAACTATTGTCAAAGCAATTGAAGAAGGAAGAAAAATTCTCGATAATATAAAACAGTATCTGACCTATCTGCTTGAAAGCAATTTTGTTGAGTTGATTGTGATTGGGGGCGGCGTCATTGTTGGTTTACCCCTACCGCTTCTTCCAGCACAGATTTTATGGTTAAATTTAGTCACTGATGGCGCACCAGCTCTTGCCCTAGGAGTCAGTCCACCAAGTCCAGATGTTATGACAAGGCCTCCAAGAGATCCTAAAGAATCAATATTCTCAAAGGAAGTTAAAGCCATGTTAACAACAATCACATTAATTCATTCACCTTTACTACTCTATATTTTCATAAGCTCCTTAGGGGAAGGTTTGAATCAGGCTAGAACAGCACTATTCATAGTCTTTGTCTTTTTCGAACTGAAAGTTGCGCTAAATTGTCGTTCTCTTAAATACTCTATTTTTAAGGTTAAACCTCATAAAATGTTGGTGTTGGCTGTAATTGTTTCGGCTCTATCGACAATAGTCCTGTTTTCAATGCCTTATCTAAGATATGCATTCGGACTGCAAATACCAACATTCATTGATATTCTATGGGCCGTACTACTAGCAATATTTACTTTAATTCTAATCGAGCTTGTGAAAGTATGGATAAGACATTGACAGATAATATACAACAACATATCGAAACATGATTTCAGAGGTGAAAGTAAATTACGCTAGCCCCAAAGGCGCATTCACAGAAAGATGTGAAAGCCACTCTAGCATTAGAAGACGGTACAGTTGTTGAAGGATCAGGCTTCGGAGCAGAAGGTCTTACTCAGGGCGAGCTAGTCTTCAATACCAGTATGACAGGATATGTTGAAGCATTAACGGATCCGAGCTATGCTGGACAAATATTGATGATGACCTATCCGCTCATAGGTAATTACGGTGTCTGCAGCGAAGATTATGAGAGCGACAGAATACAAGCCAACGGTTTAGTTATCAAAAGTCTATGCAGAAAACCAAGTAATTGGAGAAGCAAAAAAAACCTCGACCAATTTCTTAGAGAATTTAACATTCCCGGAATTGAAGGCATCGATACTAGAATGCTCACCCTGAAAGCTAGGAATCATGGGACTATGAAGGCTACGTTAGCTGTATTCAAAAACAAAGATATGCCAAGCAAGGATGAACTTATTGAGAGAACCAAAAAACAACAACATATTTCAGATATTGATCTCGTGGACAAGGTTTGTGTTAGAAAACCAAAATTTGTAGATGCTAAAGGCAAGTATCACGCAGTCATAATAGACTGTGGAGTGAAAAATAGCATAATAAAACAACTTACTCTAAGAGGAGTGGATCTACATGTTGTACCATATGACTTTCCCACAGATAAAATAATGAATTATGAGCCAGATGCTGTATTCATATCAAATGGCCCAGGTGATCCCGCAAGGGTCACTCAAACGATTCAAACAATTAAGAATCTTATTGGTGAAGTACCTGTTGCAGGCATCTGTCTAGGTTTACAACTCACAAGCCTTGCTATGGGCGCTAAGACTTTCAAGTTGAAGTTTGGTCACAGGGGGGCAAATCAACCTGTTAAGGATTTTGATACTGGAAGAGTGTTCATATCAACTCAAAATCATGGATTTGCAGTTGATGTCACATCATTGAAAGAAACGGGTCTAGAGATGACACAAAAAAATCTTAACGATGGAACAGTTGAAGGTATACAAAGTAGAGAGTCAACTCTATTCGCTGTTCAATACCATCCTGAAGCTGGTCCTGGACCACATGATACCTACTTTTTCTTTGATAGATTTATACAGATGCTGGAGCATCGTTAAGCTTGCCTAAAAGAAAGGATATTAAAAAGATACTTCTGATAGGCTCTGGCCCCATAATTATTGGACAAGCAGCGGAGTTTGACTATTCAGGAAGCCAAGCTTGCAAGGCTCTAAGAGAAGAAGGTTACACAGTAGTTTTAGTAAATTCCAACCCAGCAACAATAATGACTGATCCAGAGATAGCTGATAGAACGTATATAGAACCGTTAACTCCTGAGATACTTGAAAGGATTATAGATATTGAGAGGCCAGACACCCTTCTTCCCACTATAGGTGGTCAAACAGGACTAAATCTTGCCACCATACTCGCTGAAAACGGCGTGCTTGACAAGTATAAAGTTGAACTAATCGGCGCAAAACTTGAGGCTATAAAGAAAGCAGAGGATAGGGAACTTTTCAGAAATTCCATGACTAGAATCGGTCTAGAGGTTCCAAAAAGTAGAATCATCAAGACAGTCGAAGACGTATCAGATGTAGCGAATGAGCTTGGATATCCACTTGTGATTAGACCATCTTTTACTTTAGGTGGGACAGGTGGAGGAATTGCTCACAACATCAAGGAACTTGGAAAGATAGTCAAACAGGGATTAGACATGAGCTTGATAAAACAAGTGTTAATCGAAGAGGGCCTCATTGGATGGAAGGAATACGAGCTTGAAGTAATGAGAGATCTAGCTGACAATGTTGTAATTGTGTGTCCAGTCGAGAACATGGATCCAATGGGTATCCATACAGGCGATAGCATAACCGTGGCTCCAGCTCAAACTCTAACAGATCTTGAGTATCAAAAGCTCAGGGACGCATCAATTAAAATAATGAGAGAAATCGGTGTCGAGACTGGTGGTAGCAATATACAATTTGCAGTAAATCCACGTAACGGAAGAATAATGGTTATAGAGATGAATCCGAGAGTATCAAGATCATCAGCTCTCGCCTCAAAGGCAACAGGATTCCCAATAGCCAAGATAGCTGCAAAACTGGCCATAGGATATACACTGGATGAGATTCCAAATGATATTACTAAGGAGACTCAAGCCTGTTTTGAACCAACAATTGATTATGTAGTTGTGAAAATCCCTCGTTTCGCCTTTGACAAGTTTCCCACTGGCGACAATACTTTGACCACTCAAATGAAAAGTGTAGGAGAGGTTATGGCAATAGGAAGAACCTTTGAAGAATCATTGCAGAAAGCTATCCGTTCTCTTGAGATAGGAAGAGCAGGCTTAGGATCAGATAGTAAAGATTTAGATCCATCAAAAGAGGAGATAATTCAAAAACTTAGAGCAAACGATCATGAAAGAATATTCTACATACGATATGCAATAAAAAAAGGAATCATGATCAATAAGATATCCAAATTAACTAACATTGATCCATGGTTCATTCATAAAATAAAGAATATTGTAAATATAGAAGAAAAAGTCAAGAAGTATAAAATTGATACAATACCCGATCATCTTCTTAAAGAGGCAAAGACTCTAGGTTTTTCAGATACCCAGCTAGCATTTTTACTTAAATCAAGAGAGGACGAAATTAGACAAAAAAGAAAATCAAAGATTATATCTCCAGTCTACAAGATGGTTGACACATGTGCAGGAGAATTCGAAGCGAAAACACCCTACTACTATTCTACTTATGAAGAAAAAAACGAGGGTGCACCTACAGAAAAAAAGAAAATAATCATACTGGGTTCTGGTCCGAATAGGATAGGGCAAGGAATTGAGTTTGATTATTGTTGTGTTCATAGCGTATTTTCTTTAAATGATGAAAATTACGAGACAGTAATGGTAAACAGTAATCCTGAGACTGTATCAACTGATTATGATACGTCAGATAGACTATACTTTGAGCCGATAACATATGAAGATGTTCTAAATATCGTAGAGAATGAGAGACCCGAAGGAATAGTTGTACAGTTTGGAGGCCAGACACCTCTAAACATATCCAAAAAGTTGGCTCATGATGTTCCAATACTAGGGACTAAACCTGATGCTATTGATAAAGCAGAAAATAGGGAGAGATTTGCTAAATTACTGAATGATTTAGGTATTCCACAACCAGAGAATGGAATAGCGTATAATATTGAGGAAGCTATTAGTGTAACTAGAAAACTTGGATACCCAGTTCTGATTAGGCCCTCGTATGTTCTAGGGGGCCGAGCTATGGATATCATATATGACGACGATGCGTTAAAGGAGTATATCGCTGAAGCAATAGAAGTCTCACCTAAAAATCCAATTCTTATAGACAAATTCATCGAAGATGCATTGGAGGTCGAGGTTGATGCTCTTTGTGATGGTGAAGATGTAGTTATAGCAGGAATAATGGAACATATCGAAGAGGCGGGGGTTCACTCAGGTGATTCTGCATGTGTGCTTCCCCCAATTAGTCTTGATAGTAGAGTAATTGATAAAGTAAAGAATTATACAAGAAAGATCGCATTAACATTAGGAGTCGTTGGTCTAATAAATATACAATATGCAGTTAAAGATAATGTAGTTTATGTTTTAGAAGCAAATCCAAGAGCCTCAAGGACTGTTCCATTTGTAAGTAAAGCTAGTGGACTTCCACTTGCAAAGGTTGCTGCAAAGCTGATGGTAGGTCGAAAGTTTAGGGAGCTAAATATTAAGGAAAAACTTGAATTAAAACATGTAGCTGTGAAGGAAGCGGTTTTCCCATTTTCTAAGTTACCTGGCGTTGACCCGATCTTGTCTCCGGAGATGAAATCAACAGGTGAAGTCATGGGGATTGATTATAATTTTGGATTAGCCTATTATAAAGCAGAACTTGCGGCTGGCATGAGACTTCCAGTTACTGGTACAGCCTTCTTAAGTGTTAAAGATAGGGACAAAGCTAAGTCAGTAGATGTAGCCAAAGGCCTAACAGAATTGGGTTTTTCAATACTTGCAACTAAGGGTACTGCAGAATATCTGAGAAATTTTGGTATTGAGACAAAGACCTTGCTTAAGACCACGGAGGGTAGGCCAAACATTGTAGATTTCATAATCAATAAGGAGGTTGATCTAATAATTAACACTCCAAGAGGAAAAGGACCAAGAAAAGACGGTTATGAGATAAGACGAGCTGCAATAGAACATAATGTTCCATATATTACTACTATTCCAGCGGCATTTGCTGCCGTGAAAGCTGGAAAAGCATTAAGAAAAGGTACTATGACAATGAAACCTATCCAAGAATATCATTCAGAAAGATAGAAGCTTATTCTTTGATCTCAAGAATTTTATTGGTATCATATTTTTTCTAATAAGAAAATATAAAACCAAAATGTGTATAAGAAGAGAAATTTCTAAAACTTTTAGATAAACTTGAAAAACACAATTCTGGAACATATTTCTAAACTCCCTTAAGTCCATTCCAGAAGAACAAATAAATTCAAGGAATCATCGTACGATTTTTTACAGCATCATAAATCCGATAAAGATTTTACAGAACATTTAAGCCACAATAGATATCAGATGATAATCTTCTCATTTTGGAGGATAGCTAACTGTTTATATCAGAAATCAAATTTTTTAAAGTAGAATGACAGAGATCTACAAGGTCAATCCTCAAAAGCCAGAGAAGGTAATACTCAGAAAGGCAGCTGACATAATAAAAAAGAGTCGGCTTGTGGCTTTTCCCACTGAGACTGTTTATGGATTAGGAGCAGATGCTCTTAATTCTAATGCTGTAAAAAAAATTTTTTTTGCTAAGGAAAGGCCGATGGATAATCCTCTTATTGTACACATTGCTGACAAAGATGATATCTACACTCTTGCAAAAAATATTCCTAAAGAAGCGGACAACCTTATTAACAAATTCTTTCCTGGGCCTCTTACTATTGTATTAGAGAAAAAACCGATAGTACCGGATGAAACAACTGCTAGACTTGCTACAGTAGCAATAAGAATGCCTGAAAATAGGATCGCCATCGATCTAATACAAGCGTCTCAGACACCAATAGCAGCTCCTTCAGCGAATAGAGCTGGAAGACCAAGCCCTACTAGAGCTGAGCATGTTTTTCAAGACCTGAAGGAGAAAGTCGATTTGATCATAGATGGAGGACCTACCAAATTGGGATTAGAATCAACAGTAGTAGATCTTACTGTCGAAACTCCACAGATACTTCGCCCTGGGGCTGTCACCCTAGAGATGCTTAGACCTGAACTAAAAAAAGTTGAACTTCACCCATCCATCTTAGGAAATCACACTGACTTAGAATCTAGTCCAAAATCACCTGGAATGAAATATAGGCATTACGCACCGAAGACAAAACTAATGGTTATTGTAGGGGACAGAGAAAACATTCATTTCAAGATTGAAGAGTTGATACATGACCTGCACATGAAAAAAATGAAAGTAGGTATAGCGTCAGTATCTGAGAGAAAATATCCAGCTGATCACATAGAGAACCTTGGATATTCAAAGAATGAAATTGCAAAAAATCTTTTTGATATTCTAAGAAGATTTGATGAATTGAACCTAGATCTAATAATAGCTGAAGGTGTTGATGAAGAAGGAATCGGTCTTGCGATAATGAATAGACTTCAGAAAGCCTCGGGATACGCAGTAATCAGGGTTTAGAATTTTACAAGACTTAAATTACTAGTAATAGAAGTTTTATTTTTCTTCTGTTTTTAATTCATCTATAACTTGATCAACACTCATTAGTTGAAGATCATTTAACTTACTTTGACCTGTAAGAACTTCGTACGCTCCAACACATCGAGTTGAAATCTGTTCGATGAGTAAAGTTGGAAGATTTGGAGGAGTTCCATCACCCATGTATCCTCTCCTTATTAGGAAATCCCTAAGGAATTCTTTATCCAAAGAGTAACCTTCTTGTTTTTTACCTATCTCATATTTTTCTTTTGACCATAGACGTGCAGAATCATGTGTTGGTGGTTCATCAATCTGGATAAGTTCATCTCCAACTCTTCCAAATTCGAGTTTGAAATCTGGAATGATTAATCCCTTTTGAGAAGCTTCTGAAGTATAGAATTCGTAAAGTCTGAACGTAGCTTCCTCTAGAGCTATCCATTCATCTCTTGAAACTAGATCTCTCTCTATAGCTTCATTTTTGGATAGTTCAAGGTCATGACCAACATCACTCTTTGTAGTAGGAGTGAGTATAATTTCAGGAAGTTTTTCAGCTAATCGTAATCCGTTCGGTAGATTTACTCCACTTATTACGTGCTTGCCTTTTGAATAATTTCTCCAAGCTGAACCATATAAGAAGCTCCTAGCTACAAATTCAATGTCTATTCTATCTGCTTTCATGACTCTAATGCTTCTATCATCCTTTTTTTCAATGAAATGATTGGGAAATATGGGTTGGGTCTTTTCAAACCAATGAGCAGATAAATTGTTTAATGCGGATCCTTTTTTGGGTATACCATTAGGAAAAACAACATCAAAAGCTGAAATTCTATCTGTAGATACAATTAGGAGAGAATCTAATAAATCATACAAGTCACGTACCTTTCCTCTCCTATAGACAGGAAAAGAATAATCCGATTTGATCATCACATCACTATTCATTTATACCATCTGAGTTCCTGAAACTTAGTTCTAGACTTAAATAAAGATGTAAGGTCTACATATCAGCTGGTCAAAGAGAATAGGATTGATTAACCTTCAAGGGTTTTCTGATGAGTTTCTTCACTAAGATTTGATGCTCTAATACCTACTAGACGTATTTTCCTATCTGATCCAAGAAATGGACTAAGTAACATCATTGAAGTATTTTTCATAATTTCAGTATTTGAAGTGGGAAATGATAATGTTTTAGAATGAGTGTGAGTTTCGAAATTTTCATATCGAATTTTAACAGTAATAGTTCTAAATGAGAAACCATTCTCTTTAGTTTCTAAAGCAACTTCCTCACATAATTTTTTGACGATGAATCTTATTTTATTAAGATCCAAAGTATCTTGATCAAATGTATATTCTCTACTGAAGGATTTTGGTATCCATTCTTCAATTATCTCTGATTCATCTATTCCATGTGCCATACGATGAAATTCTTCTCCCCAAACTCCAAAAATGTCTTTAAGTTTTTTAATATCATAAGATGCCAAATCGTCTATCGTTTTTATTCCTATAGAATTCAGACGTTGCTTGGTCTTACTACCTATCCCACCTAATTTTTCTACATTCAAAAGAGCAAGAAATTTTCTTACCTTATCTTCAGAGACAATTGTTAATCCATTCGGTTTCCTGTGATCGCTGGCTATCTTTGCTACCAATTTATTTGGGCCTATTCCAATAGAACATGTTAGACTCTCTCTATCCACAATTATGGATTTGATTGTTTTTGCTAATGTTTTGGCTTCTTTCAAAGAAGCTACTTTATGACTAATATCGAGGAATGCTTCGTCTATACTTACCTGCTCTAATCTATCTGCAAATGACTTTAGAATATTGATTATTCTTTTTGAGATTTCTTCATATAATGACATATTTACTGGCAAATAGATTGCTTCAGGGCATAACTTCCAAGCGTGTGATATTGGCATAGCAGAATGAATACCAAATTTTCTAGCCTCATAGTTGCATGTACTTACGACTCCTCGACCTTTTCCTTGTTTTGGATCAGCTCCAACTATTATTGGTCTACCTTTTAATTCTGGATGATTTACCTCTTCTACTGAGGCGAAAAATGCATCGAGGTCGATATGTAATATGACTCTATGCGATGTCTGATTACGATCATTTCCAGTTTTAGTGAGCATATTAGTCCATCAATAAATTGATCTACAACTTTTTTCAGGTTTAGACATTGCCGAAACTCCAGTCTTTACTAGTTGCTGCTGTTTCAAGATTATTCTATTATTTTACAAAAAACTAGCCTTTTACACGATGAGATTGCCTCATTTATCTTTGAGTATCTCTATACCTGGTAGGACTTTACCTCCAATATATTCAAGTGAGGCACCACCACCTGTTGAGATATGACTTACCTCAGATTTATTTGCTATAATCTTTCGTAAAGCAGACACTGAATCGCCACCTCCGACAATCGTCTCGGCTCCACGTAATCGAGCTAAAATGGTAGCTATTACTATGTCCATGGTTCCATGAGAAAATTCTCTTATCTCAAATAGACCCATAGGGCCGTTCCAGAATACTGTACCATTAGTAGATGATATAATAGACATGTAGTTTTGTGAGGTTTTTGGGCCTATGTCAAAACCTATCATATCAGATGGAATCTCGTTACCAACAAGTTGAATAGAATTTCGCTCATCAATATTCGAAGCAACAAAATGGTCTTCTGGAAGTATAATTTTCTCTTCCTTCTCAAGAATTTTAGCTGCCCAAGAGATGTAATCATCTTCGACAGGAGATTTACCTACGGAATATCCTTTTGAAGCAAGAAAAGTGTAAGCTATCGCGCCTCCAACAAGTACTTTCTCAGCTTTATCAATAAGTCTTTTCACAGCATCTATTTTATCACGTATTTTTGCGCCTCCAATAACTAAAACGAATGGGTGTTCCGGCTCATCTCTTATCTTCATGAGATATTTCAATTCTTTCTGCAGTTGAAGACCTGCTAGTCTATATTGTAATAGGGTTGGGACGCCATAAACTGATGCATGTTTTCTATGTGAAACACTAAAGGCATCATTAACAAATATCTCTGCATACGAGGCTAAAGATTGAGCGAATTTTTCATCATTTTTTTCTTCTTCAGAATGAAAGCGTAGATTTTCAAGAAGCAAGATTTCGCCATTCTGTAATTTTTGAATTTTATTTTCAACCTTGGACCCAATACAATCGTCAATCCAATCAACTTTTTTTTCTGGAAGAAGAGATTTTAATCGACTAATTACTGGTTTTAATGACAAATATGATTCAGGTTTTCCTTTAGGTCTTCCTAGATGTGATATGATGATTATTTTTGCTCCTCGTCTTGAAAGGTATTCTAATGTATGAATTGTACTTCTTATTCGGAAATCGTCGTCGACTTCTCCGTTGCTAATGGGAACATTAAAATCGACTCTGACTAACACTTTTTTTCCTTTATAGAAATCATCTGGAAAGTCTGTTATTGAGGTTTTCAACTTTGAACATCCTATCTAATTCGCATTTTTCCCTTAGAAGTCAGTGATTTTTATTTTAATCAATTCTGGCTCAATCAATAATTATTTTACATTTTATGGAAGATCGATAAATTAGATTGATTCAATTGATCACAAATAATTGATTTTTCTTCAATCAACATATTTGCTTGGATCATTTTCGAAAGTTTCTTTACAATTTGGGGAACAGAAGAAGTATGTTTTCCCTTGATATTGACTGGTTAGTTTGCATGTTTTTTCATCAACGGTCATGCCACATATTAGATCCTTAGCCAAATCAGTCACAACAGATTGTCTATTGTCAATTTACTTTATAGATTTAGCTCTGTCTTTGCTTTGATAACTTGTAATATATCGCTGTGGGTTACTATTCCCAGAAGATCTCCATCGACTACTACCAAGATCTGACCTACATCATGTTTTGACATTTTCATTAAAGCATCAATTGCTTCTCTATCTGGTCTTACCATTACAATCTTCTCGCTCGGTCTGGTAATATCTTTCACAGAAGTTATTTTCCAATGATCTTTTGGAATCTGTTTTGCATCTTGTATAGATGCTAAACCTAGAATTTTTCCGTCTTTCAATACGGGATATACTTCATGTCTATATTGAAGCAGATATTCATTTACGAAATGGTCTATACTTATGTCGGGTTCAAGAGTTTTGACATCTTTTGTCATTATGTCTTCTATTGAGATTCCTAAAAGTGCCTTGTTGATCAGAGTATGTCTTAGGCTTGATTCTGCGCCGTTCTTAAGGAAGAATCCTATGAAGACAAGCCAAATCCCTGTCGGCCATAAACCCACAAAGGTTAGTAGTATACCAATGGCAATCATAAGATAAGCTAACCAGACGCCAATTCTAGCTGCAATTTTTGTTGCGCCAACTAAGTCTTTTCTCCATAACCATAACGATGCTCGTAATATTCTACCACCGTCCATTGGAAAGCCCGGCAGAAGGTTAAATCCAGCAAGAAATGTGTTTATCCAAAATCCATATTCAAGAGGAGCATTAATTTGGGGTGGCATCTGAAGGCTTGAAGTAGAATAGTATGCGATGCCAAATATAGCTGCTAGTAGTAAGCTTGAAACAGGACCTGCCGCAGCCATTTTCAATTCAACATTGGGGTCTTGAGGTTCCTCAGTCATTTCGGAGACTCCTCCGAAGAAGAATAATGTGATTCTAGCTATCGGTAGACCATATTTTCGAGCTACTATTGAATGACATAATTCGTGAAAGAGAACAGATGCAAAGAGCATAATTGTAGCTATTAATCCTATTATCCAGTATGTTATTGCGGATAGACCTGGATAGTTGAAAGGCATGTATCCTGTAGATAGTATCAGAAGAATCAAAATGAAGATGAAGATCCAGCTATAGTGAATTGCTATTTGAAAGCCTGCAAGATGTCCAATTCGGTAAGACAAGAATATCCCTTATCCAGACTTTATAGTAAAGGTAAGTAATCTTCTAAATTCATTTCCTTAGGTTACCGATAGTATCTTTATTCTGAATAATATGCATCTAGACTTGATTTAGATCTAAGGCATAACTACTTCGAAGTCTTCTCCTTTGTATATTACTTGCATCAATACGTAAAGGAAGTCTTCTTTACTAGGAACTGCGAGGCCCTTTTCAACAATTCCTTCATAGACTTCGTGTGGCTTTAATTCGGCGTGTGAAATAGGTATTATTACTGGCGCATTATCTTCGTCTTCGATGTATATCTCAGTATTCCGTCTTACTACCCGAAGTTTCGACATTGTTCTCCTACTTGAACTCCACTTAATTTAACGAGTATAATAATATAGAGTTCCCTATCAACTTTCTTAATTTAGATATTATGTGAATCAATAGGATTACAATAAATTAGGTAGTGTATGGTAGCCCGGGGGAGATTCGAACTCCCGTCTACGGGTCCAAAGCCCGCTATGCTTGAACGGTTAATCTCTTTGTCCACTACACTACCGGGCTATATTCCTTACATATCTATAGTTAGATATTTTCATATTTACAAGATGGGGTTTTGTTTTTGTTAAGTTCTTCCATTAAATAAAATTATAGTTTATTTTTAGCTATTTTTCAGAGGCAATCAAGTTTCAATTATTTTCTAGATTGAAAGGTTTTCCTTGTGTTTTCACTTTTTCAGGAAGTTTTTCGATCCATTTCTTGAGGAATTTCAAATCTTCATCTTTTGATCTAAGATTATCTGGTAGCATGTGTGGTATCTCATCAATTATCGGGTAGAATCGGTTGCATTCAGAACACGTTATTATTCCCTCTACAACTTCGCTTTTCTCATCAAACACGTGAAGGTCGAGTGGATGATGTTTGTCTATTGGGCATGCAAGTATTTCCATCAATTTTCTTTTCAAGTTGTATAACCTATCTTAGATAATTTTCTTAATAGTAGGTAGTTATTTTGTCCAGACGCCTCTTCCGACGCCTCTGTAGATCATTCCGGTTTTTTCTATCTCTTTTGGTTTTAGGATTCCAGCTGCATCAACCACAACGCATCCTTTTGCAGAAAGGGAGGCAAGTTTCAATGAGTTTAGTTCTTTGAATTCGTCGTGTCCTACAGTTAATATTATACATTCTGCGTCTTTCAAGACAGTTTCAATAGTTGCTTCAGATTCATAACCCATCGTTTTTATTTCTGCAAATATGAATTTTGGATCATATACTTTGACTTTACTTCCTCTTCTTTTGAGAGCTTCAATTAATTCTATTGTCGGTGAATAACGTGTTTCCTTGACATTAGCTCGGTATGAGATACCAAGGATTGTAACTTTTGCTCTGGTAAGAGATCGTCCTACTTGTCGTAATCCTGAGGCGGCAAGCCTTGCGACGTGTTTGGGCATTTCATCATTGATTTTTCTTGCATCTTTGATGAGTTTGAGTTTCAATCCAACAGATTGTGCTTCAGTCTGTAGCATATAGGGATAAAGTGGTAGGCAATGGCCTCCAACTCCTATTCCTGGGCGATGTAAGTGTGAGTATGGTTGAGTGTTTGCTGCTCTCATAGCCTCGTAATAATCTATTTCTGCTCTTTCACAATATAGAGCTAGTTCGTTTGCTAATGCTATATTGAGATCTCTGTAGATAGTCTCAAATAGTTTGGATGCTTCAGCTGTTTTTAAATTGCTTGTCTTGATGATGCCTGATTTTACTATTGTACTAAGAACTGCTGAGGCAGCCTTTAGGCTGGCGTCATCAAATCCACCGACTATTTTCTTGTATTCTTGGATGTCCTGTAGGGCTCTTCCAGACATTGCTCTAATAGGACTGTAAGCAAGTCCAAAGTCTTCTCCTGTGATAAGGCCTGAATGTTTCTCTAGGATGGGTTTTACGATTTTCTCAACTACGTTCGGAGCCACGGTACTCATGAGTATTACTAATGCTCCAGGGATCAAACCTTTGCTCAATTCTTTGCAGGCGGATTCGAGAATAGAGTAGTCTGCTTGTTTTTGATTATCTACTAAGGTTGGGACAGTAATTATTATTACTTCACTACCTGAAGCGGCATTTTCGACATTATTCAGAGATTTTAGTTTACCTGAGCTAACGTGTTTAGCTATTAGTTGGCCGAGTTTGGGTTCTTCGAATGGAGATTCTCCTCTGTTTAACTTATCTACTAGTTTTTGGTTTTTGTCTGCACCAAGCACTTTCGCTCCGGCCTCTGCGAAGAGGCAGGCCAGAGGGAGACCCATCCATCCGAGTCCGATAACAGCAACGGTAATATTTCCACAGGCAAGTTTTTTTGGAATCATGTCAGGTTTGAGTTTCATTATAGTCAGTGTTTTTCACCATTTATAGATAATCATGATTTGTTGAGATCTTGTTCTATTATATTATTAAGCCGTAATTATACTCAAAATTATGAGTATTTAATGAATTTGACAGGATATATGATAATAGATTTGGCTTATTTGGAGAAAGTATCATATTTGAATCGAATTAGATCGTTGAAGTATTGGAAAGTTTGCGTGGGCTTCTGACTTGAAGATACTTGTAGATATGCTTACTCCAAAGCAAGCACTCTTTCTTGGAGAACTGTCTAACAGAATAGAAGAGAAAGGACATGAGGTAGTTAGGGTTACAAGGAGATTCCATGAGACTCTCTATCTTTTACGATTGAAGAAGATTAAAGCTAGGATTATTGGAACTTATCGACTAAATTTAGAGGGTAAGTTACATGAGAGTCTGAAAAGAACATCCAGACTTGCACGTTTAATGAAAAATCTAAATGTAGAATTGGTTTTAGCTTATCCTTCGGTCGAGGCCGCAAGGGCAGCCTATGGGCTATCAATTCCATATTATTGTGTTAGTGACTCTCCACATGCAGAGGCTGTTTCTAGGTTAACGGTTCCTTTAGCGAGCAGACTTTTTTCTCCAGCAATTATTCCCAAAGAAGACTGGATCAGATATGGTATATCAAAGTCAAAGATAATTCAATACAATGCTTTGGATCCTTACGTTTGGATAAAAAACTTGAAAAAGGATCCTAAAATTATCCGTAGGTTAGGTCTGGATCCAAAAGATAAGTTAATCATATTAAGACTTGAAGAATCATTTGCAGCATATCTCTTGAATAAGGAAGGTGACTGGAGGAATCTAGCTTCAAGGATTCTTGATGAATTATTAAAAAAATGTGGAGAAGCCAGAATAGTTGTTCTTCCACGATATAACCATCATTACAAGTTATTGAAAGAATTTAAAGGAAAAGTAATTGTGCCAAAGACCATGATCTATGGCCCCGCTCTCTTAGCATTTTCTTCAGTATTCATAGGTGGTGGAGGTACTATGACTGCCGAAGCGGCTTTAATGGGTGTTCCAACACTATCATATTTCCCGTCTGGACCGACATATGTGGAGTCTTACCTTCAAGGGATAGGTCTGCTAACTCGTAATATGGATCCAAAATCAATATCTCAGCAGACATTACGTTGGATTGATGATGATGGTTATAGAAAAAAATGTCAAAAGAAGGCTCAAGAATTATTAGATAATATGGAAGATCCTTTGCAAGTAATTCTTGAGAATATTAACTGATTGTTAAAAACGATCTTTGTTAGTTAAAAAAAGTGATTTAAAAAAAGTAATGAAAAAAAGATGGAATGTTGAATCAACAGGGCTCAGCAAGTCTTAACTATGTCTTGATTTCACTGCACCTACAATAACACCTGATACCAATCCAGCCAAGAAAAGTACTGCTGCAGTTTGTACAGGTTTCCTGTTCATCACATCTTTAAGCTGGCCCCTATATTCATTGGCAGTTTTGTTAGCATATTCTAATTTGTTATGAAGCTCTGAGATTATGGTTTTATTTTCCTTTGTTTTCATTGTCAAAAAAACCGCACCTCCTTTCTAATTATTTGTTTAGAATAGGGAGATTTTATTGTTTCAATGAAACTCAACAATTAATTGATGTTCGAGCTCGAAAATAGTCGACATGGAACATGGGAATATGAGTATGTTTTTGTCAGATCTCAAATCTAATTTATAGCGTGCTCTTTTGAGCGATAAAAGATGATAATTTTTTTTGAAATCTAATGTATCATTGATGTATCAATAATTCCACATCATGCTGACCAGAAAATATTTTTATTCAGATGAACCGAAATCTATTCAACTTGACTTATAGTCAGGCTTATAGTTATCTCTAATAATGTTAATTATACATTATACTTAAGCACATATAATAGTAAAATATTAATTCATTCAAAATAAGGTCTTCCGGAACGTTTTAGATGAGATTTCAGCTTATTTGACCCTCCACCTCGGCAGTTTTCCTGAGACAAAAATGAGGTTTTGATCTCTTAGTTGACATCAAAAATTATGGTGGTGCGGGGAGAGGGATTTGAACCCTCGAACCCCTGCGGGACAGGAGTTCTGCTATGATATCAATTTACAGATGATACACAACCTCAGTCCTGCGCCTTCAAACCTCGGTTCAACCGAGTTCTTTGACCTGGCTTGGCAACCCCCGCTTTCCAGATCAAGTCAATAAGACTATTTTATAACGCTTTATGAATCCAAAGAACGAGGCTCAATAAGTGAGGGGAAAGCTCTATAGCATGCCTTCAGAATGGGTGGTCCAAAAATAAGCAAGAAAGGCATCTGATTTGTAAATGTCCACGTGAACCAGATAACAGCTGCAGTAAACGATAACTTATGACCAAGGTTCAGTGGGAGAATGAAAAATTGGCTAAACAACCAGACACCTACACCTACTATCGCGCTTCCCAAAGCATTTCCAACTATTGAAGCAACTGTAAACCAGCGCCAACGAGCCCAAAACTTAACCAATGCGATGACCAAAATAATACTAATCAACGTGAAACTTATCAGAATAGCAATAGCTTCAAAAGTAAATTCAGAACTCAAAAACAATCGCATTACGAACATTGCAAGAATAATTAAGCAACTCGCGATCAATCCCATGTTTACTACTGATATTTTAGGCCTAGTTCGTCCAAATTCCCCAATAATATAAAACATAACAAAATTTGCTGGAACCCCTACAGCAAGGCTCAACAGCATATTTCCATGGATAATAATGTCACTTATGAAGATGCCAATCGCAGCACCAACACCACCAACCATTCCTCCAAAAAGGGCTGCAAATACTGCTGGAACCACAACAGCTGGCCCCCAAAAACGAACAATACCAACTATTGGAGCAAATATTCCAAGAAATGTCATGTAACCAAATACTGCATAAAGAGTTGCATTCAGAGCTGCCATCACTACCTGTTGACTTTTCAGAGTCATAAAGCATCAACTAATAAAACGTGTGTTAAGATGATGAATAAATTAAGATACTTAACTATTCCTCGATAAAAAAGGAAAAATCAAAGAAATGTCAAAGGTAAGGTAATACTGTCTGAGGATATTTTCTTAATAACAGCCTATTCAATTCACTATTTAATTTACAATCAAGCTCTCGATGTTTGTCCGAGAGTAGGTTTAGTGGATTCTCAGTACTCATAATAGGACCTTGAAGAATCAAAGGACTTGTTATATCACTTGAAGAGACAGGTTTTGACTTCATTATTCCAAGTAGGAAATCTCTAGGTGATTTCTCTTTCTTAGTTAAGTCGATAAGTCCCTTTATTTGTCTCTGATTTAGTGGCCGTAATCCAAATTCTTGTGGCACCGCACTTTTCAGAGAATCTAATTGATCAACTAATTTGACACCAAGTCCAACATACTTGTAAGGGTTAATCATTTCTTCTTTCAAAACCCAAACATTGTAACCATTTGATATCAGGGTTTGGCTGAATTTTCGGTTATCTCGGCCGACAAAGACATTCCAACCTTTAGGATTCGAGTCATATGATCTAGCGATTTCTCGCTTCAATTTCTCTGCAGGCTGCACATCATTCTTTATTATCTATTCCCACCTATCATTATCGCTAGTTCTTGAATAATGAATAATATTAATCTTTCAAGACAAGATTTGTGTCTATACTAGTTGAGAGAACCTAATATCTAGACGATAATATTCAATACCATTGTCGAGAGGTAAATAATGTATTGAAAATATTAGCCTTAGATATTGGTTCGGGAACAGAAGATATCCTACTTTATGATGATCAAAAAGAGCTGGAAAACTGTATAAAGATAGTGCTCCCCAGTCCAGCTACGGTCTACTCAAAAAAGGTCAAATTTTACACAAAATCTCGATCAAACCTTTTCATAAAGGGTGAGACCATTGGTGGAGGAAGCTTCTCTGAAGCTCTCAAAAGTCATCTCGACGAAGGACTAAAAGTTATTCTTACAAAAGATGTAGCATATTCTATCAGAAACAAACTAGAAGAAGTTGAAACTCAAGGTTTTCAAATAATAGATGAAGAAAAACCTCCGGTAGATTTTTCCGGCGAGACGCTTGAAACAAGAGAAATAAACATAAACATAATTCAAAAATTCTTAAACGAATTCGAAGAGAATCTCTCAAACATAGATATTGTAGCTATAGCTGTTCAGGATCATGGAACACCAAAACAAGAAATTAGTAATAGAAAATTCAGATTAGATCAAATTAAAAGAAGATTAAAATATTTTCCAAAGCTGGAGAGCCTTGCCTATGAAGAAGATGAATTACCCAATCATTTCATAAGAATGACCTCAGCGATTAGATCATCTAATTCTCAAATTCCAGAAGCTAAAACTATAGTAATGGATACTTCTATGGCAGCTATCTTGGGATGTCTGGAAGATCAAAAAGTAAGTAAAGCAACCACAATCTTATCAGCCAATATCGGAAATGAACATTTCACAGCATCAATAATTTCAGAAGGAAATGTACTAGCTCTTTTAGAACATCACACAAGTCTCATGACACCACCTAAGATTGAGTCATTGATGAAAGATTTTATCAAAGGAGAAGTTAGCAATGATTCTATCTTCGAAGATGGTGGTCATGGGGCATTCTATACACTAACACCTAAAAAAATACCAGACATCGATATCATAATTATTACGGGTCCAAATAGAACTAAAATAACGAAGACTAACATTCAAGCTCATTTTGCAGCTCCTGGAGGAGATATGATGATGACGGGACCAATAGGTTTGATAAAAGCAGCAAAATACAAGGTAAAAGAAGAGGATGATGATTAAAGCAGCATACACCTGACTTATAATATTGGCAAATTAAAGTGACAAATTGAGATGCGCTTAAATGAGAGTTGTATCAACTACTTGAGCGCTGAGTGAAGAAAATGAGTGAGAATTCCGATTCAAGCATGGACAACTCAGGTTCACCTCTCAAGATTACTGATTCAGACTTTGACCAAGCTACTGCCGATTATCCTAGGCTCGTCATTGATTGCTGGGCTCCATGGTGTGGTCCATGCAGAACCATAGCTCCAATAATAGATGACCTTGCCAAAGCATATTCGGGAAAAGTAATATTTGGTAAAGTCAATGTCGATGATAATCCAAGAGTTGCACAGAAATTCGGAATAATGAGTATTCCGACATTGTTATTCATCAAAGAAGGAGAAATCATAGAGAATCTCGTTGGGGTTGTCCCAAGGAAGACAATAGAAGATAATATTCAGAAACTTATCTAGACATTACTGACAATATATGGATAAGAGTCAAATATAGTCAGGAAATGGTCTGGATCCTTGCCTAACATAAAAGATTCCAATGTTCAGAGTTCCACAAAGGATCGTGAACTACTACGTCGTCTTGGAATGTCGGAGCTTGAATGCTCAATCTATCTAAATCTTCTAGAAAAACCAAACGGGGAATCTATAGACAAAGTAATCACAAGCTCTGGACCGTCACCTCAAGAAGTGGAAGTTGCCATTAAGAATCTAGTTGATAAAGACTCTATATCTGTGAAGAGCAATAGGATTGAGGCCAACGCACCACGAGATTTCCTATCAAATATACTACACGAAACAACTCTTAGCCTTGACTCTGAGCTGAAACAGGTAAAAGAAACAATTCGCCAACTTGAGCTATCTTTGGATCCCTCATATTGGGAAAAAAGAACAGGTCTTAGACCCGAGGATATAATTCTTCCAGTAAGAGACCTCGAATCAATGGAAGAACATACCGTAAAAATGATATCAGACGCCAAAAATTACATCTACATTTTTGCAGAAAAATTTGACTGGTATGAAAACATCATTCGACAAATGAGTGAGGCAATTGACCGAGGAGTCAAAGCAAGGATACTGATGTTAGTTAAGGACAAGTATACGGTCAAAAGAGCAAAAGAATTGAAAGAGCTAAATGTGGAGGTACGTCACTGTGCTGAAGAGTGGTATCCTGTTAGAGGAACATTGATTGATGATAGAACACTCGTTTTCCTAATATGGGCTACAAGAAAGACCGATGTTGAACGACCGATATATTATAGGCCACACTATACGGAGAATGTAGGTTTGATAAGAATATTCAAGGACGCTTTCCAAAAACGTTGGGAAGAAGCTAAAACACTCTAACTTTTAATTTTCCATATTTGTGGTTTCAAACCCAACTCGATGAATTTATTCCATAAATGTCGTTGGGCAATATTCTCTCTTAGATTCAACATTATAAGATGTGAAAGACAAGAACAATCAGAAGAACCAAAATCTTTGGTTCCAACAAAGGCAAATTCATAATTACAAATTTTTTTTACTAGGTTGCATTCTTGAGCATTTCTTGATTCAGAAAATATGGCTGCCTTGAGCTTAACTTTTGGATCTTTAAGAATATAATCAATGTGCCAGTGCATTTTTTTATGATCACTATAATGTCTAGAGAGTCTACCTTCAATTGAAGATGAGTGTGATCCGAGTGCTGACCCAACATATGCATACCTACCAGGTCCTAACTTTATTAGCCCAAGAGCTCCAACTTCCATCTGAACACCATCTTCCACGGAGATTAAAAGAACGTAGACTCCTCTCAAAACTAATCACATCATTTCTGATTTTATATAGAAAATAATATCTCATGGAACCTAAAGATGCATGTCTAGATATTTCATCATAGATTCGATACCTAGGAGTTGAGTCAAATTAAAGGATTGATTCTTGCAGGCGGTTTCGGGACTCGTCTAAGGCCTCTATCCTGTTCCCGTCCAAAGCTTTTGTTCCCAATTGCGGGAAGAACAATGATCGAATGGATACTTTCAGGCCTATCTGAAAATGGAGTTAATATGGCAATTCTAGCTACCAACCATATGTCAGATGCTGTTAGAAAGCATCTTGGTAGAAAATTTGACGGAGTCAAATTATCTTACTCGTTAGAGTATGAACCACTTGGAACGGGTGGAGCGATAAAAAAAGCAGAAAAATTCTTCAAAAAAAATGAAGATTTTATCGTTTTCAATGGTGACATAATCTCCTTTCCACCTATCAGAGAGATCCTTAACAAACACGTTTCAAACAAAGCGATAACTACCATAATGCTTCATAAAGTCAAAGACCCAACACATTTTGGAGTTGTTGAACTCGAAAAGTCAACGAGGATCTTGAACTTCATTGAGAAGCCCTCTTTAGAAAACGCACCAAGTATGTGGATCAATGCGGGTGTCTATATTATGAATACTAAAACATTTGACTACATAGTTCCGAATAAAAAGATCAGCATCGAAAGAGATGTTTTTCCAAAAATAGCATCATCTGGAAAGCTTTTCGGTCATAAGTATAGAGGTGAATGGTTTGATATTGGGAGATTCAACGAATATAGAAAAGCCAACTCAACAATTTTATCTAGAATATCCAAAAGCAAACCAATGATATTCAAGGGCACCAAAATTAATGAAAGTGCAGATTTAATTCCTCCTCTAAGCTTAGGCTCAGACTCTATTATAAGATCGAATGTAATTATCGGTCCAAATGTCTCAATTGGAAAACATGTTGTAATAGGCGAACAGAGTAAAATATCAAATTCGATATTATTTGATCATGTTATAATCGGAAGGAATTCAAATGTTAGAGGAGCTGTCATCGGAGAGGGAGTAGTTATCGGCAATCGAGTTAGGATCCAGAAAGATTGTGTTATAGGTGACCAAGTTTATATCAGCGATAATGTTGCACTCAAAAATAACATACAGATATGTCCCCATAAAGAAATCAAATCAAATTTAGACAATGAGGGAGTCGTCGTTTGAAGGCAAAATCAGCAAGAAAACTTTTTGGTACAAATGGTGTGAGAGGAATTCTCAATAAAGATTTGACTCCCCAAATGGTGTTAGATCTTAGCGAATCCATAGGAACATTTTTCGGTCGAACGATAGACAGCTCCAAGATCCTTTTGGGTTGGGATGGTAGAACAAGCAGTCCAATGCTTGCAGATATTGTTGCATCTGGATTAGTAAATGCTGGTTGCAAAGTATATCAAGCAGGTATGGCTCCGACACCTGCAATACAGTTTCTAACAAAAATCCAAAGTCTTAATGGAGGTGTTATGGTAACAGCGAGTCACAATCCTCCAGAATATAATGGAATAAAAGTAATTGATAAAGACGGAGTCGAGATATCTCCTAAGGACGAACTTATAATAGAAAATATTTACTCCAAGAAAAAATATGAAAGAAAAGATTGGAATCATTTAGGAGAAAAATTATCTATTCAAGACGGTCTTGATACATATAGAGAAGCAATAAGACAGAAGGTCGATGAAGAAAAAATCAGTAAATCGAAGCTCAAGATAGTTGTTGATCCAGCAAATGGAGTAGGATCATTAGTTACACCATACTTATGCAGAGAATTAGGATGCGAAATTATAACAATCAACGCAAATATTGATGGCAATTTTCCTGGAAGACTACCAGAACCTACTCCGGCAAATCTTGAATCTTTATGCAAAGCTGTCAAGGTAAGTCAAGCTGATCTTGGAGTAGCTCATGATGGGGATGCGGACAGGGCAATATTCGTTGATGAGAAGGGACAGATTCAATGGGGAGACAAAAGCTTCGCGTTAATAGTTGAACATTTTCTGAGAAATAATCCGGGAGAAGAAATTGTGACGCCAGTTAGTTCATCGCAGATGATAGAGATAATTGCCTTAAGAAATGGTGGAAAGGTTATCTGGACTCCTGTGGGCTCACCTTATGTTTCCAGAACTATGATCAATAAAAAAGCAAAACTTGGTGGAGAAGAGAATGGTGGAATATTTTATGGACCTCACATTCCAGTCAGAGATGGTGCAATGGCGACTGCATTAATGCTCGAAATAATGGCATTATCTGGACAGAAACTATCACAACTCATAGAAAAACTTCCAAGATACTTTAATATCAAAGAAAAGGTTCCTTGCCCGGTAAATCTAAAATCAAAAATTCTAAAAAAACTTGAATCAAATGTTAAGGCCACAAAGATAGAAACTATCGATGGCTTGAAAATCTGGCAAAAGGACGGAAGCTGGATACTTGTAAGACCAAGCGGAACAGAACCATTATATCGAATTTTCGCAGAAGCAGAAACTCAAGAGAAAGTAGAAGCCCTAGCATTAAGATACAAGAAACTCATTACCAGAATCATAAAGAATATTCGGCGAAAATGACTTGCTTGAAACAATACTTCCAATGGTAATAACGATATTAATTGGTTTCATTACCACTGTTTTACTTATACCACCAGTATCAAAATTCATGTTTAAACATGGAATAATCGGAATTGACGTGCATAAGTTAGATAGACCAAAAATTCCAGAATTGTGTGGCATAACTATCGTTTTAGGAGTTACAGTCTCAGGAATAATTTTCAGTTTTTTTTATCCAGAACAGAATATGTGGATTTTAGCGTTCATATCTTCTACGCTTATAGCTGCTATTGTAGGCATCCTTGATAGAATTACCAAAATAGGACCAAGATTAAAACCCGTCTTAGTAGCCTTAGGTGCGATTCCGATCATATTTCTCGCTGTTTACAATCCCTATCCTGAATTTCCTTTTATTGGGGTGACAAGACTCACCATAATTTATCCTCTTCTTATTCCTATCGCGCTAGCAGTCACAGCAAATTCTGTCAACATGCTTGATGTATTCAATGGCTCGATGACAGGAACATGTTCGATAGCTATTCTTGGAATGATAATTTGTATGCTTATGATGGGTCGAGTAGATGCGGCTGCATTAGCTGCTGGCCTCTTGGGAAGTTTACTTGCATTTCATATCTTTAACAAATATCCAGCAAAAATTTTCGCGGGTGACGTAGGTAGTCTATTCATTGGAGCATCAATAGGAGTCTTAGCTATTTATGGTAGGATAGAAGTAGCAGCTATTACGGCTATGATGCCTCATATAATGAATGCATTCTATGGATTGGCAACTGTTGGAAGATTATATGAAAGAAAAGAGATATCGAACAGACCTATCAGAGTTCTGGAAGATGGAAGGCTTGACGTTAATAAAGATAGTAAAGCACCAATCACATTGGCTCGAATGATCTTGGCACAAAGACCTTTGAAGGAATTTGAAGTAACTCGTCGCATGTTCATTCTTTCGGCAGTATCGGCGATTTTAGCTGTTTTTACACAGTTACTGATAATTTGGTGTTAGATGTTGCGAACAATATTTGGATTGATTATCATAATATTCTTTGTTTGGCTCACTATGTTAATAGGATTAGTAGTGATTTTTGCATCTTTACCACTACTCATTCTTACTCTTTCTGAGACAATCGGGAGATTCTTTGAGAGCATTGTAGTGACTAGTATTGCATCTGTTATGGTTCTCATTTGGCTCGTAATCTGGAAAGAATTAGCGTTCAGATATTTTTCTAGAATGATAGCTGAAAGGCAATAAATCTGGAAATCTTAAGCTATTTCGTGTTTTCACGTTCTAAACTTCTGTATGACTTTATAGTGTAAACGATTATTGTGAGATAATGCTTCCAAAAGTCAGCTAGCTAATAGATTCTTATGAAAAAGCTTACATATATGTAGCATAGAGATTACATAGTTGTAGCTGTTTTGTGTCAGAATTAGGTGATAATATGAACCCAGATCTGTTAATAGGGCCTTTCTATTTAGCATTTCAATTCTCTTGCTTCTATGCAGGAATAACAATTCTAAGGCGTTTAACTCGAACTATTCTGACGAGTTAGATTTAACTAATTTAATTGTTTAAAGCTGTCCAGAAATCGTATTCATTTTACTTATTGTTCTAGTATCGGAACAGTCCATTATTGTTATATGTTCTAAACATATTATTCTACTCTGTTGAACAGTATATGAATGTAGATTTGAAGAGTGATTCTGCAGTTCAGCGTTGGCTTTCTAATTATTCTGAGGAGAATAGGAGGGCTAAGCTGGCTCTCTTTTCTGGATTTTATGGTTATTTGCAGGGGTTGGAACGGTTTAAGGATTTGAGTCCTAGTGAGCTGGTTGATTTTCAGAAAAAGGCTTTGGCGAATGGTGATGGGTTTGAGTTGCTTGATGCTTTGCAGGATCATATTAAGGGTTTGAGGGGGACTTATAGTTCTCTTGTTACACGTTACAGCATAATCAAGGTTTTTTTCAAAAAGAATCGTGCAGCTTTGCCTGATGATGATTTTAAGATTAATCCTAACCGTGAGCCTATTGCTGGACGTTTAACTATTGATCATATTAGGAATCTTATATCGAATGCTTCTGGTCCGATGAGACCTTTCTATCTGACGTTGTGGATGGGTTTGATTGATTGTGAAAGGTTTAGAATATTTAATGAGAAATGTGGAGGTACACTTGCTAAACATTTGAAAGAGCATGGTGTTGATGAGCCTTTCATGTTTGAATATTCTGGGCGTAAACAAACTAGGGGTAAAACTAGATTCTATACCTTTCTTGGTAGAGATGCTCTATCTGCATGGAAGGAATATTTTGAGTTAAGACGTGGTTATCCTAAAGATGGTGAGCCTCTTCTTATTGATCGGTTTGGCAATAAGATGGCGAAGGAGTCTTTGCGTATGGGTCACATGAGGTTGCTTGAGAGATTACATTTTATTGATCGTGGTGGAGACAAGTCAACAAGGTATGGTTACAATTTGCATGAGTTTAGAGATGTTTCGAGGACTCTTCTACATTTGCAGGGTAAGGGGGATGGTTTGGATATGGAGTGTGTAGAATTTTGGCTAGGACACACTACAGATCCTAATCATTATGATAAATTCTATCTAGACAAAAATTATGTTCGGGAACAATATAGACTCGCCGAGAAACATCTCAACATAATCTCAGGAACACAATTAGTTCCGACGCAAGATACTAAACAAATTGTTGAAGAAATAATTAAGAATCCTGAAGCCTGTAAAATATTATCAGAAGCTTTAGGTGACCTTGTCGGCGCTAGACTAGCGCCAATAGAACAGAGAAAGGACTAGCATAATTTTGGATGCTCTCACCAGATAAGGCACACCACATATTTATCAAACACTTTGTTATGGCATAATTGAGGACTGATAATGATTAGAGATCAGCTAATTGGTACGTGGAAGCTCATCAGCGCATGCTCTATTCGACAGTCAGATGGAGAGGTGCAGTATCCTTTTAGCAAGCAGCCTGTTGGCCAGATTATTTACGATTCTGCTGGGAACATGTCCGTGATAATCATGCGTCCTGAACGCCCGAAATCCTCCATTAATGATAAATCTCAAGCTACAAATGAAGAGATCAAATCAGCCTTTGATGGATTCGAAGCATATTTTGGTACATACGAGATAGATGAAGAGAAAAAAATTGTAAGTCATCATATAGTTGGAAGTTTATTTCCCAATTGGGAAGGAATGACTCAGACACGGTTTGCAGAGTTTTCTGGGAACCAGTTGACACTTAAAACGCCACCAATCCCTTATGGTGGTGCAACGATTACCGGTACATTGGTTTGGGAGCGTAAATCTTAAAGATCACATTACAAAGCTATTGTAGTTTCTAATTATCATTATATTCATAGAAACCCTTACCACTTCTTCTTCCGAGATCTCCCTTCAATACTATCTTTCTAAGCAGCAGTATCAATAATCTACATTATCAAGAGACGTAAAGATTAGAAGTTAGAAGATCCGGTCATTGAAGTCACGCTTTCATGTTCGAATCATCAGATTTTTGGCACACAAGAGTCCACATCAATATATCATAGCAAAATCATATACTATGAGAGCTTCACCAATTGGTGAATGACTATGGCGACAGAACCAGAGTCCGAACCTAACCATATGCCAGACTATTTGATTGCGCACTACGAGGAGATTGGTAAAGAATGCCTTTTTCTAGATAGATTAATTTGGGAAATTCCTTCATTGGCTTTAGCCATAATTGTTGGCATTATAACAGTGGCGTATTATTACGTTTCGACTCTTCTTATCCGAATGATTCTCTTACTCATCGGAATATTTTGGTACTTTACCATCATAGTCGCTACCGAGAAACACATGCTCTTCGTATGGAATCGTAAAGAAAGGTTAATGCTTATTGAGGATCGCTACTTTAAAATTCCAGACCTGCCAAACGTCCAGAGATTCGGGGAAAGCAAATGGTACAATGGCTCGACTCAGCATTGGAAACAGCTTAAAGGAATTCAAAAACTAAGAGCACATGATTTTCTCAAGACTGCACTTTATGTAACATTCATCGTGTTATTATTTCTAGAAGCCCACAACATCTACTTGCTTTATACGAATTAGTTGATGACAAGTTAGTTAAATCTTGAAGTCGTAACTCTAGTCTATGATGGTGCCTAGACTAGCAATATATATTGACGGTGCGAATATTGACACGCCTGCAAGGGGGGCTTCAATCCGCATTAATTACACTCGATTTTATACTTATTTGGTCGATAAACGTAATGTGATTTTGGCAAATTACTATGATAGTAAGACCAACCACCCAGGCAAGAAAGCTTTCTATGGAAAGGTAAAAGCAGCAGGATTTAAGGTAATTCTAGGTCCAATGGTTAAATATGGAAAGCAGAAAGAAATCGATGTTCAAATTGCGGTTGATATGGTGAGCGATGCCTACGAAAATAAATTTGATATTGCCGTACTCGGCTCAGGAGATGGAGATATGGCTCCTGCGGTTAGAAAATTAATTTCGATGAAAAAGGATGTGGAAGTAGTTTCATTCAATGATCCGAGTGGGAAGCAGTTCGCATGGTCACTGAAAACATGTGCGACTCGCATAAGAGACCTTACTTATGACATTAATAAGATCATATAAAATTGGAAAAAGTTTTTAGGCATCGTAATTAAATACTATAATTAAAGTTTGATGGCAGGCGTCAGTGCCTCGGTGTCGTATGACACTCTGATGGGCTCAGCCCATCTGCCACCAAACCCAAATTTTGCATTCTCATATATTTTCTCGCTTCATTTTGAGTTAGTTTTTAGCACGCACTCAGTGATAGTGTTTGAGAGAGTCAAAGATAAAACCATATTTTAGAATAAGTTTGTATTTACCTATCCTGAGGCTACGGGTGAAGGATCTATTTCATTCAGGTCTGCAAAGTCATTCCCATTACTATCAGTCCACCTAAACACATAGAAAGAATCCGTATAACTGCTAATATCTGGATAAATCACGAATTTGAAGAATTTTCCGCCAGCGAATGTTCCTTTCCACTCGTAACCATAAACAATGAAGATACTATTACCAGAACTGTCTTTAAAAGCCTCTACAACAAACATGTCATTACCGGTTTCTAATTCTGAGAAAGTCATAGCCGTGTCATCAAGACGTGTTCCATTAGCTAGATGCCAGTACAATACCCCTCCAGCGTTATTGAAATATAATGGGGCAATACGGTTTTTCTCATAGTAATTAACTGGAGCATTCACGACAGGTCCACCAAAAAGTACAACAGTCTCATTACTCAATTTCAATGAGCCGTCACTTGAATCAACAATAGAGGAATTAGTGTCTGTAACTTCATACTGTCTATTACTGCACATTCCGACAATATATCCTGCAGCAGTCCAATCACTTAACATAGCATATTTTACTCCAGGAGGCTTAACACCTTGATAGTCTGGGTAAATGAAATACACAGTGTTCTCATTCGCGTCTATGACATCTGATGCAATATCCGATATGACAAAGGTTTCCCATGGATTCATCAAAGGATAGTTATCTTTGTTGTTCCCATCAATAATGTATGGAGTATCTCCTATACCATCACTGCCAAGTAAATTCTGGTTAACTCCCTTATTTAGATCTACACCAGTGTAGTTGCTCCAATAATTTCCGCCGGAAGGATAGCTTTGATTCCAAATATTCATAGAGTCGCTGACATATGTCTGATTTGTATTGTCTATGAAATTGTTATGATAAATTTTATTGCTATTTGATGATTCTAGGAAAATTCCTACTCCATTAGATGTCACTGTATTTTCAATTATGTTATTATTGTCAGAATGCTGGATAAGTAGGCCTACCCATTTTTGTAATCCAATGTAATTTCTCTGTATAATATTGTTATTTGCAGTAGCAAGAGTTATGCCGTGACCATAATCTTCAAACTGATGGCCCATAACAATAAAATTATCTGTTACAACATTTCCTGAACTTACAGCAATTGATATGCCTGCATCCGCATTATTATCAATGGTATTATTTTTTACAAGATTGTTGCCTGCATATTCAATTCTAATACCATAGAAGCTATTGTTTGCTATTAAATTGTCTTTGATTGTAAGGTAAGTGCAATTATCGATATAGAATCCATTCGCATTACTCCATGTTACTGAACTGTTAAAAATTTCTATCCCATTACATCTTACTATATGGAATCCGTTTCTATTATCTGTCAAATTGACTTTGTTTACAATCGAGTTGTTAGAGAATGCCAGCAATATGCCTTCATAATTATTTGTAATATTTAATCCTGTAACTGTAATATTTTTGGAATTTACTATTCCAAGATAACCCAAATCAGGATGACTTACGCTGTTAACAGTTAGATCTGTTTGGTTGACTAGATAGTAGATGGAATTTCCGTTTATTTTGTTAGATGTATCTATGTCATGAAGAAAATCCGATAAAGACCTTCCATTGATAGAAAGATCAAACTTGCTATTATTGATATTATTATTTCTCAGAGTTAGATTGCTTGAATAGTATAAACTAATACCTGTTCGATGATTTTTTATCGTATTATTTAGAATCATAATATTATTAGCACGATTGACTGATATACCTCCAGACATTACAGAACTGCTTTGAATAGTAAATTGACTTATTGATGCATTATCTCCTATTGATACTACTGTACCTTCGTTTAATCCAGTAATAATTGTTGTATCTCTTTCTTCCCCAATCAATGAAATAGCTTTGTCTATCCGAATTAATTCATTATAGATTCCTGAGCGGACAAAAATCATGTCACCATCCCAAGCATAATAAATAGCTTCTTGAATTGTCGAAAAATCATCTGGAACAATGATCAGTTCATGAGCCGTTGGTTGCCAATCTGGTTCTGCATCATAAGAACCAACATTTGCCGTCAATTGAGTAACATTTGATCCATCGGCATTCATAGAATATATTTCATAATCTCCATCAACAGTACTCACATATGAAATTCTTTTACCGTCAGGAGACCAAGCAGGCCAGTGATTACGTTTTCCATCAAACGTTATTTGTGTTTGATTTGCGCCATCAGGTTCCATGAGATATATGTCACCATTTGGGTCCCAATCTCTTACAAAAGCAATCTTAGATCCGTCTGGAGACCAATCAGGCCAAATGTCAGAGACTACATTATTAGTTAATTGAGTTATACTTATCCCATTAACATCCATAACAAAGATTTCATGATCACCATCGTAACCATAAAATACAATCTTATCGCCAAGAGGAGACCATGAAGGCTTTCCGTCAGCACTTGATGTGTTATTAGTTAATTGTTTAACTTTTGTTCCATCAGTATCCATAACATATATTTCATAATCCCCATCTCGGTTGCTGCTAAAGACGATTCTATCACCCCATGGCGACCAATCAGGTTCACGATCATTTGCAGAATTGAATGTTAATTGTGTTTTACCAGTTCCATCAGGATTCATTATCCATATTTCTTCATCCCCTTCTGGATTGCCACCATCAATATTTCTAGTACTTACGAAGGCTATTTTGGATCCATTTTTAGACCAAGCCGGATTAGCATCATAAACATCATCATCGGTCAGTTTAGTAATGTTTGAACCATCAGGATTCATAGTATAGATTTCATAATCAGGTGTTGGATCACCATCTTGCCCCATGTATACAATTTTACCTTTAGCTCCAGGAAAAGCGCCTGAAACTTCCCCTATATTCAATGCTAGGATGCAAACAAAAATGATAGAAACTGATATGCCCACTTTCAAAAGGTTGCTCTTATCGGCATGGAACAAGAATTATCTTTTAGTGTGTATATAATCCTCCTATTCAAATTTTCCATATTCATACTTTATTCTTCAACAAGTTGTTCTTTTGATTTGAATTGTTGTTTAACAAGTTTCTACAAATAGGGGGTACGGATTCGATTTATTGGAGTGTATTTAAAGGACTTTTAGATCACAGGTACTAGTTTTTAGATTCATCGAGATAGGTGATTCCTCGAGGGGAAGAGTCGTAATCTGTATTGCACCATTGACGCAGCTCCATCAACGTCTTAATTAATCCATTCAAAGCACCCAACGCCCTAGCATCCAACGGATTCGTTTTCCAGAAACATTCAATCACATAACAGAGGAAATTGTCGAATCCTTTAGCAGACCTCAAATCAGCATTCTTCATCCAGGGTAACGGTTGACGTTGAGGACTCCCAGTACCAGACCTAGAACCTCCATGATTATTTTTACACTTGATATTCTGTGGTGCAGAAGATTTTATTCTAGAATTCAATATTCAAAGGTTCTCTTTTTTATCGCATTTTCTTAATTCATTATTTTGTTCTTCTTGGAGTGCTTCTGCTATGAGTTCTTCATCGACTGGTACAGTTTGTCTTAGTCTATCTAGTAATCCTTCCTTGTTGCAGTAAACAATATGCTTTTTCTTTTGTTGCTTTTCTAATCTGGACCATTCATCTTTTAGATCATTGAAGTATCTTTTGATCTCTTCAATCTCTGTAACGGAATCATCAACAAATTCATCTGAAGGATACCATTGTTCTTGGTTTTTGAGGTACTCACAGATTCTAGTTTTTAGGTAGTTTCCCAACAAATCATAATCTGGTAGATTATTGTATGATTCACAACATGATATGATTAATCTATCCAGAACTTGACTTTCATTGAATCCTAACTTATCACAGAACAGTTTCCATGCTTTTACTGCTGTTGGAGTAAGACTATAAGATTTGGACATTTTAGGTTCAGAGTTTGCTGTTTGCCAAAGGGTTAATTGGTTACCGTTATTTTGATTGGACTTTTGGTAATTTTCTTTATTATTATTATTTTTTATTAAATCAGTAGTAGTAGTAGTAGTAGTAGTAGTAGTAGTAGTAGGTTGGTTACCATCTTCACTTT
>Ga0154710_116_pt5 | contig 41901 bp, 40 predicted proteins | sample Rifle2008BG13ft_FD_105570 | JGI IMG/M metagenome (GOLD analysis project Ga0154710, IMG submission 105570) | Candidatus Bathyarchaeota archaeon RBG_13_38_9
CCTTTCTGAAAATTTCTTTAAGTGCTTCACGTGCGATTGCAGCCATGCTCTTACGGCGTCTTGTTGAGAGTATCCGTATGAAAGCCATTTCTCTAGGTTTAAGCCGGATATTGACTCTATTTCCTTTACCGACTTGTGTTTGATGTGATGATTGGTATCCATTTTTGATAATCCTTAATACTCTTGAATCATCATTCATTAACTAAAGCCTCCTGATAGGATGGTTTTTGGAGGAGAATGATGGTTTTCCCGAGACCGTTTCTCCTCTATATTTTCTTATATTCAATCTTGCTCCTCGAATATTCGTCGACGACAGCGATCGCATATCTCATAGAAATCCGAATTCAGTTCCTTGCAGTGATGACAATATCGTTGAGTGGATGAAATCATCCATTTTCATCTCCATCTCTGCAGATCTCATTGAGTAAGGCGGATAGGATTTCTTCGTACGTCTGACCTTTCTTACCCAGAGATTTGATTCGTTCTACTGTTTTTGATTGTAAACGAATGGTAGTTATTTCTGGCAATTCATATCACTACATCATTATAGGTATGCGGAACAATTATATAGGTAATTTGGTATAGTATACAGGTATACCTATTATGAGGTCATTGATATGAACTCATCATCTCAAAATAAGGAAAAACACCAATATCAAAAGCAAAAGAAAGAGAAGAATAGAAAACTCATAATCCTTACATTAACTAAAGGCGGCAAAACATTTACTGAAATAAAGAACCTTACACGACTGTCGAAAAGAACTATCAGTCATCATTTGAATCAATTGAAAAAAGAGGGTAAAATAACGCAAATGTCTGGTATGGATGTTATCCGCAAACATGACTTAAAAATGAAGAGAGTAAGCCGCGAAGCGTATGTAAAAAGATATTATCTTGAGACTCCAAAAGGAGAGGCTTTTTCTAAATTCAATTCGTATTTTGATGATTATTTAATACCTAAACAAATTGTTGACGATCCTAAGGATCATTTTGATAAATATGGATTGATAGAATTTATTCCAAAAGAAGAAAAACTGAGAACCGAAGACTTTCTTAGAAAATTGGTTGATCGATACTTATTCATTATTTTGAAATATTTCCAATATCGAGAAAAAGGAGATATTGAAACCACGGCATTATGGAAAGCACGATGTCTTGATACGTTTCCTTCATTTTTTTCACTAATATTTATTAGCCATATTGGTGGGGCACGTGACTTTTTTTCTAAGGATGGTGATTTATTAGGTCAATATCTAAGTGACAAACGCCAATTAGAAAATTTAACTAGTATTCAAAGTAATGAAACTGACTCAACATCCAATATTAAAGAACTAACTAATTTTAATATTATCGAATCGAACCCTACATTGAAAGCTGAAATTGAACACCGGTATAGATTAAGATCAAGATACCTGATAGAGGCAATTAAAAAAACAATTTCCAAAGAGAATATGCATTACCTTGAAAATTACTTAACACATGCAGAAAGAAATATTGAGATAACTGGAAGAAGACCTATGAACTTAAGCACCTAACTATTACTTACATTCTAATTTATTGAAATAATCGTTTTCTGACATTTCTTTTTCTGTAACTCATACTTATGAGAAATATTGGTAAAACAAAATATATAATCATCCCTAAAGATAATCCAGATAGAAACGCTATTACTGATGCTAAAGTCGGACTGACAAATGCAACTGTAATGTAAATTGATGCTGTCAAGTGAGTTATCGCAACTAATGGCAGAAGGATTACTCTAGCTACGGATTGCATAGTTTCTGAATTTGATATTGATGATGCTATTGTAGGTGACCAGGAATAGTAAAAAATAGTCCATCCATTTACCAGTATTCTTCCGACATTGTTTGAGCCAATCATCTGATCTCTAACATATCTCATGTATGATACTTCAGGTGCTAAAGCGCTTCCATACGAAGCTGTTGCAATAATACATTGTTGTGGCGGGGTTGGAGGTGGTGTAGTAGAGGGTGATGTTGTTTGAGTATCGGCAGTCTCAGTGGTTGTTGATGTGCCGGTTGTTGTGGTTCCTGTCGTAGTAACTGTATCTGTTGTAGTATCCGTAGTTGTAATATTTGTTGTATCGTTTGTTGTAGTTGTTGTTGTATTAGTTGTGGTATCTGATGTTGTATCCGTCGTAGTAGTTGTGGTATCTGATGTTGTATCCGTCGTAGTAGTTGTGGCTGTTGTAGCAGTTGTAGTTGTCGAAGTTGTCGTGTTTGTTAATTCTTGAACCATTCTTAATGTTCCACTTGATGATGCAGTAAATATTGTAAAATCAAAATCAGGATTTGTTACAGATATTCCGCCTGTCGTCTCCCATCTCGTAAATATATATCCTGAAGCGGGAAATGGATAGATACTGTAGTTTACTCCTTGAAAAGCAATTGCAGTATCTCCATTATTATACTTCTTGATTTGCCCAGAATAACCATATGGGCTAAATCCTATTTGTCCTGTATCAGAAGCAAAATTAACTGTAATTGGTGGAGGAAGATCAATATTCCACTTTTCTAGCTTCCATGGATAGTGAGATGTGTAAAGTCCTGAACTGTCAATCGCCATAGCATATAAACGCTCTAAAAACGGGGAAGGCGGATTATTATGCATACCTAATAAAGAGCCATCAGTAAGACTCCTTTTCTGAGCTACCAATGCCGGTTTACCTTGAAAATCGGCGATAACAATCATATACACTGCAGATGTATCAATTTCAATATAATTACGCACTCGCGGTAAGAAAGAAGTAGGTGGTTTAACATTAACGTCTTCTTTATACCAGAGTATTGAACCATCTGCCAGATTTCGTTTTTCTATTCGCCACCCCGTATAACCGTCCGCTTCAGATTTCACATAACCGGCAACATACAGACCTGAAACATCGGAAGCCAATCCATACGCATGATTAACACTGTCACGATACTCACTGATCTGTGTCCATAGGATTGCACCATCTGTTTTACTTCTTTTTTCAATTTTCCATTCGAGACTTGATTGAGCTTCATCCCATGTATCGCCAACGAAGTATAAACCTGAGTCATCAACAGTAATCTCGCTAATTCGATCATAAACTCTTTCATAATTAATATGAAGTGAGTTAGATGGTTCTGTAAGATTCCATATTATTGAGCCGTCGACCAGATTTCTCTTCTCTATCTTATTTTCTAAATAACTGCTAATAGTAACATACAAACCCGAAGAGTCAACCGCGACATGCATTTCTCGCGAGCGTTCGTCAGATATAAAATCATAAACATAATTGCCATTTAGATTTTCTATTTGATTCCATATAAGCGAACCATCACCGAGATTTCTTTTTTCAATTCTGAATTGAGCAATTGGATCTGGTTGAAGGCAATATCCTATAATGTACAATCCTGAATTATCTACTGTAACGGCTAGAGCCGACTCACATACAGCGTGAGGACAGAAGGGGACGATATTTTCTGTCTGACTCCAAATGACAGACCCATCATTTATGTTTCTCTTTTCAATTCTCCACTCATAATCATTAAAAGATGGCAGATTATCATAACCGACAATATATAATCCTGAATCATCAACCGCAATCCCTTCAGCTTTTGCATATATTTGCTCGCCCAGATTAGTTGTCTGAACCCAGAGTATCTGATCATCTGAAGATACAAGTTCAATCATTGAAACTGATAAAAGTAATAGACAAAGGCAACTCATAAAGAGAAATAATCGCATAGCAGACTTCGTTTTTAATTAATTCTTAATAAGTGATATTTAAGAAAATCTATCATACACGCGAGCTATCTTATGCAATAATTGTTGGAGAGAGTGTATCGTCAGCTCAGATGAAAGACATGAATAAGTTCACTAAAAATTTTTTAAAGAGTAAGGGTTGAAAACTTGGAAAGAGAAAAACTAAAAGTTAATCATTTCAACGAGTTCATCTATTGAATACATTAACACTCGCTAAAATCCTGTGAATGAATGACGTAAATATGATAATATCATAAAATTGGAGATATGATGTCTCCGAGATTGGCTGTCTATGTTGATGGAGCAAATATAGATATTGCATCGAAGACAGCAGGTATCAAGATCGACTATCAGCGGTTCAAAACTTTCCTAGGAAGAAATAGACAAATTGTTATTGCGAATTATTACAATAGCAGTTCCAGAGACCCTGCAGAACGAGCTTTCTACTTCCGTGTCCAGAATGCTGGTTTTAAATTAGTACTAGGGCCGAGAAAGATTACTGGTCGAGCTCAATAAGAAATCGATGTTCAAATTGCAATTGATATGATTTGCGATGCCTGCTCTAATCTGTGCGATGTTTTGGTATTAGTTACTGGAGATGGCGATCTTGCTCCAGCGGTTAGAAGAATACGTTCAATGCATAAATCGATAGAGGTAGCTTCTTTCGATGATCCATCAAAGAAGGAGTTTGCATGGACATTGAAAAATGCTGCAGACAGAAGGATAAACCTTACAGCGAACATAGATAAATTCAAAATATGATTGGGTCTAGCGGCAGATGGGCCTAACCCATCAAGATGTCTCACGACACCGAGGCACTCAGGCCTGCCACTAAACTTTGCTAGTAAATACTACACAAAGTAGTAATTATGTTTTACTGACTTTACTAATAAATTATATTTTAACTCATCCATTTAACTTGACCTCTGTGCATAGCATACGATAATATATGTCTAAGCAGAATGGGTTGGCTAGCTAGCATAAAACAGATAACCTAACATAAACTCATGTCATCCAGAAAAAAGAACTATCCGTCAAAACGTCATAGAATTGGATAGATTCCAAGATAAGATTACAGTATTAGAATGAAGACGAATAATTAACGAATTTATTCAAAAAACATATGCGTTAGTACACATTAACCGTAAAACCATCAAACCATAGAAGACATTAACGTTTTCAAACACTACGAAAATCCACCGTTCTAGTATCTGAACAATATGTTCCAAACTCTAACTCTTTATCGCTGATTTCCAGTTAATATTAAGAGATGAAAATGTTCAGAAACAAATTGATACTCTCGATTACTGCTATCGCCATTGTATTAGCAGCAGCATTTTTCGTTGGGTCTTTTCTGATAAGTGATAGTCCAGTAGTAACCTATAGAGGAGATTCAGCCTCAGGACCAAGAATCATATCAGAAGCACCTGCTCCAATTCCGGCTTCAGAGAGTATAGACTTCATAACTGTCCAAGATAGGATGATAATTTACAATGGCTACATATCTTTAGAAACAGATGATATAGATGGAACACTGAATAGGATTAGATCATTAGCAGAAGGATATAATGGATATGTTGCTGGGACTTCTCGATCAATGATCGGAAATCAAGCTCTAGCTGATATCACTATAAGAATTCCACAGAATAGGTTCCGTTTTACGATAGATGACATTTTAACCTATGGAAAGGTCCTAGATGAAAGAACAACCAGTGAAGATGTCACCGAACAATATATCGATCTCAAAGCTAGATCTAAAAATCTTGAGATATTGGAACAAAGTCTAACAGATCTATTAAACAGGACAGCTACTATCGAGGAGATTTTAAAAGTCGAACAGGAGCTCGCGCGAATTAGAGGAGAAATTGACAGCTTACAAGGTCAGCTGAATTATCTTGAACGCAACGTTACCATGTCAATGATTAAAGTCAGTTTGAGAGAACCACCATCACCATTTACACCTCCAGGTATGGATTGGGGTGAAACATTTGAAACCGCTGTAAGAGGTCTATTCGCAGTAATCAGTGGATTAATAATATTGATAACCGCAATTTTACCTTTGATAGTAATAATTGGTATACCAGCATATTATCTTCAAAGAAGAAAACGAATTAAAGATCAGAAAAAGAATGAATAAAATCTGAATAATAGTACGCCCTAAAAGACCGAAACCTTCCCTTTTTCTATTATCTATACTCACAATTCAATATCTTATTTACATTAAAGATGAAAAAATATACATGGCCGCTGCTGCCGAGATTGGGACAGTGAAGTTATCAAATGGTTTTAGAGGTCCTATAGAGCAGCCTTCTGAAATCGTTCCAATTAATGCTCCCATAAAGGAAATAATCAATAATATTGTAATTGATGAAACTATCAAACCAGATTGAAGAGCAATTATCATAGCCAAAGAGGCGCCCAACATAGCGAAGATGAACATTGCAATAGATCCCTCAAGGCTCTTACTGGAATTTGGATAGAGATGTCTCCTCTTGAATCGAGGGCCCAGAACTGATGCAACACCATCTCCCCATGCCATTATCATCACAGCAGCCATAGCGATATGGCGAATATTCCAAGCTATGATTAGAAGTATCATTATTGATAATATGTAATAGAGAGGACCATAAGCATGATATTTATCATATTCATTTACTATCATTGTTCTAGACATTATGCTTTTTTTATGGTGATGAAAAGAATAAAGCGTCAATAAAGCTAGACCGATAGGGATTGTTAAGGGATAAATTAGTGCTGAAAAGAAAGGTAAAAGAAGCATATTATCTCCAGAAAAAAGATGTATAACATGCCTAGTAACTTTCGAACTGAGTTGAAACATTTTTCTGAAGTATTCAGAGATTATTATTATACAAAGAACAATTATGTATACAAGTAATACCAAGCCCACATCATAAAAAGAAATCATGGATCCTACGTTCTCAATTATGTTAATGAAACTATCTCATAAAAGGTTCTTCAATTCTTACACCAAAATTAAAAATAAAGGTTTGATGATTATCAGCTCGTGGCTGATAGTCTAGTGGGAATCAATATTTTCACATTGGTACAGGCTGTACTTGTTTGCTCAATCTTAGGTGCAGTCTCATTTAAATTGAAATTTGTTAGTTTTTCAGGTCTAATTTCTGCTTTCTTCATAGGTGTTCTGATATTTGTTTTCCCCCCCGAAGGATGGAAATGGTTTGTAATTATTCTAATCTTTCATGTAGTTGCAGCTCAATTTACTAAGTTCAAATATGAAATTAAAAGAAGAAAGGGTTTCGCCCAGGAGAAAGGTGGAGCCAGAGCATGGCCGAATATCGTTGCAAATGGAGTTGTCGCGACTTTATTTGTTGTAGCTGGGGGCTTTTCTTCTTTAGGAGTTTTTTTATTTGGATTTATTGGTGCAGTATCTACGGCAACTGCAGATACTCTTGCTACTGAGATTGGTCTTCTCAATAAAGATAAACCTAGGTTGATCACAAATCTTCGAAAGGAAGTTCCAGCTGGAACTTCAGGAGGAATCTCTCCAATGGGGGAGATGGGAACTCTTCTTGGAGGTTTAATTATAGGAATTTCTGTTTTGCTTTTAAAAATAGGAAATCATGGTAATGAAATGATTCTATTAGCTACAGTTATTTCGGGATTGATAGGTTGTACTTTTGATAGTTTTATTGGCGCTACTATTCAGGGTATGTTCAAATGTAAAATATGTCAAAATGTTACTGAAAATAAAAAACATTGTGGAAATAAAACTATCAGAGTTAGAGGCTCTAGCTATATTAATAATAATATGGTTAACTTAATGGCAACTACTGTAGGAGCGCTATTTGCTGTAATCATTTTCTTTGTTTTAGCTAGCTAAATGCTATTTAGAATTATTATTTTATTATTATTTTAAAAAAAACACTAATTTATTAAATATAGGTGAAATAGAAAAAGGTGCATTATCAAAGTACATACTGTTAGAATTAGTTCATTTATCCTTGCTATAACCAATATTATATATTTTTTTAAAATCATTATTTAGATAATAATCTTAGTTTGAATTAAAATAATAACGAAAAGCTTAATTTATTTATCATTTTTATTTATGTTAGACCTAAAATGCCAAGAAGGAAGACATCGAATATAATTTCTAATGTAATGGATTCCGCTGAAAAACTTAGAAAAGATATTGATGCAGTACCATACGAAATGAGAGATAAGATAAGAGAAATTGCAGTAGACATGATTTCTGAGCCAAAAAAACGTCGTGGTAGACCTCCAAAAAAAAGGGGAAGGCCAAAAAAGAAACAAGAATGAACACGTAAAAGAAAAAAGATACCAAAAGTAGAAACAAGAACGTCATTATAACCATATGGGCTTATTTGAGAATCTATTTTTGAATATCTACAATCTTTTTCTTTGATTTAAATCCTGTAACTATTCGAACTTGTGAACTAGGAATATCGAAATGTTTCGCGAGTTTCTTAATTAATTCCAAATTAGCTTTACCTTTTTCAGGTTGAGATCTTATTCCAATAGTAATATTGTCTTGATCAATGATTATGTGATCTTTTCTAAATTGAACTTCTACATTATATCTCATGAGTTTATCCACATGATTTAATTTATTTGATAGAAAATTATCTTTTAATATTTAAGATAAGTTCGATTGTAATAGTGTTATTTATGAAGAGAATATAAAGTCTGTAACAGGGCGTGGTTGCGTTTTCAAATAATAAACAAAAAAAAATTACATAATTACGAAAATCGTTTGATATATGAAACAAGTCCCTATCTCATTCAACATGCTCATAATCCTGTTGATTGGTATCCTTGGTGTAGTGAGGCATTCGAGAAAGCTAGAAAACAAAACAAGTTAATTTTTCTTTCAATTGGCTACTCGACATGTCATTGGTGCCATGTTATGAAAAGAGAATCTTTTGAAGACCTAGGTGTAGCGAGATTGATGAACAAAGCTTTCGTGTCGATTAAGGTAGATAGAGAAGAGCGCCCTGATATAGATAATATATACATGACTATCTGTCAGATGATTTCTAATAATTGTGGTTGGCCACTGAACATCATAATGACGCCTAGCAAAAAGCCCTTTTTTGCAGGTACCTATATACCAAAGCAAAGCAGACTTGGAAATATCGGTATGCTGGAGCTGATTCCCAAAATAGAAGAATTCTGGATGACAAGATCTGAAGAAATATTTAATTCTGCAGAATTAATAACGGCGAATCTACGTAAAATCACAGATATCCAACAAGGACAGATTCTAGACAAAGATACTTTGAAAATTGCATATAATGAACTTTCTCAGCGTTTCGATGAAGTTAATGGAGGATTCGGAGAAGCTCCAAAGTTCCCTATCCCGCATAATTTCTTTTTCTTACTCCGGTATTGGAGGAGAATAGATGATGAGCGAGCTCTGCAAATGGTAGATAGATCATTACAATCCATGCGCAATGGAGGAATATTTGATCACGTAGGCGGGGGCTTTCACAGGTACTCTACAGACTCTAAATGGATTGTTCCACACTTCGAGAAGATGCTTTACGATCAAGCTCTATTGGTAATGGCCTATACAGAAACATTCCAAGTAACTAAGAAGTCTGAATTCAAACAGACAGTTGAAGAGATTTTAACCTATGTCTTGCGTGAAATGGTATCGTCTGAAGGGGCTTTCTACTCAGCCGAAGATGCAGAGAGTGAAGGTGAAGAAGGTTTATACTACCTTTGGAAAAAAGAAGAAATCAATAAAATTCTCGTTGAAGATGCTGATTTTGCATCTAATATTTTTAATATAAGGGCCGATGGGAATTTTATTGATGAAAGTTCAGGTCAAAGATCAGGGGTAAACATTCTATATCTTACAAAATTAATTTCTGAACTAGCATCTGACCTAGCATTATCTGAAAATGAAATTAAAAAGAAAATAAAGAATATTCAACAGAAATTATTAGATGAACGAAAGAAACGCCAATCACCAAACAAAGATGATAAAATTTTAACAGACTGGAATGGTTTGATGATTGCAGCCCTTAGCAAATCAACCCAAATTTTAGATGAACCAAAATATTTAGAAGCTGCAACAAAAGCAGCAGATTTCATAATTAGTAAGATACGTCTTTCAAATGGTCGATTATCCCATTTCTATAAAGATAATGAACAATCCATCTATGCGTATTTAGACGATTATGCTTTTTTAACATGGGGACTGATTGAATTATATGAAGCAACGTTCAACGTTGATTATCTAAAATCAGCTTTAGAACTGAATGAATATTTACTAAAACATTTCTGGGATAATGAACGTGGCGGATTTTATTTTTCCTCAGATGATAGTGAAACAATTCTAGTTCGTAAAAAAGAAATTTATGATGGAGCAATTCCTTCAGGCAATTCAGTACAAATGTTGAATCTTCTTCGCTTAAGTCGTATGACTGCTAACATTGAATTTGAAGAGAAGGCAATTCAGATCTGCAAATCATTTTCAAACATTGTAAATAAATCACCATCATCATTTACACAATTAATGGTTGCATTAGATTTCTTGTTAGGACCGTCATATGAGCTTGTTATAGCTGGTGATTCTAATGCAGACGACACAAAAAATATGTTAAAAATTGTAAAAGCAAATTTTCTACCGAATAAAGTCCTTCTACTAAATCCAACGGAAGAAGAATCGCCAAAAATACATGAAATCGTACATCATATTATGAAAAAACCCAGTATTAACAGTCAAGCTACTTCATACATATGTACAAATTATTCCTGTAAAGAGCCAACAACTGATGTTAAAAAAATGATCAAAATGTTAGAATCATAGCAATCATGTTAGTCAAAATCATTGGAAAAAACCAATTTAGAATTATTTTTCATAATTTAATTAGTTCACGATAAACCATACAATTTTAAGACATAGAAGATATCAGAAGTATTGCATAGACTTAGAATATTTAGTGAGGTAGATTTTTCCAATGGAGAAACGAGCTAAAGTAGCAATTTTAAAAGTAGATAATTTTCAGGATCCATATGATACTATTGAAGAGACTGTTAGATTAGCTGGTGGATTTGAAAGCACTATAGCTGAAAACTCCAAAGTCACAATCAAACCAAATTTGGTTAGAATTCCAAAATACAAACGAGGGGAGTTTCCAAAAGGATGTGCTACAAGTTTTGAGGTTATGGATGCAGTAATAAGATTGGTTAAGAAAAGGACTTCTAAGATAGCAGTGATAGAGTCTGACACCCTTCTTGGAACTACTGAGACAGCCTTTGAAAAACACGGAATATATGATTTATCGGATAAATATGATCTAGAATTGATCAATGCAACCAACGATGAACTGATTGATTGTGAGATACCAGATCCACAATTCTATGTTGCTTTAGATGGTTTGGATTGGCTTGATGAACCAGAAAGGAGTATGTTTGCAAGAGAATATATTCTGAAACTTTCTAAGAAATATTTGGATAGTGTAAGAATTTCTGTGCCATCAATGAAAACACAAGCAGATCCTTATTCAGCTATTACTTTTTCAATCAAGAATATGTTTGGAGTTCTTCCTGAAGTTAGAAAATTTCCTAAATTTCATGAAATAAAGTCATGGAATGGTAAGAAATTTAATATTGGAATAAATGTGGGTAGATCTGTTCTGGATGTTTGTCAGGTTGCACCGCCAAATTACGCAATAATTGATGAACTTTGGGGTCTTCATGGACCTGGTGCACCCTCGACTGGATATACTGTGAAAATTGGTGTGATTATCGCATCAGAGGATGCTTGGGCAGCCGATACTGTAGCTGGCGCAGTTGTAGGGTTTGATATGCGAAGATTATTCTATTTTAGAAAAGCTGAGAGCATGGGATTAGGAGTAACAAACATGGAAGATATAGAAGTCGTAGGAGAAAAAATTGACTCTGTTAAGGTTCCTTTCAAACTTGATGTTAGTTTAGAGGCTCAGAGACTATTGGATGAAGCTGTAGGCCGATAGAATATTGAAACGCGTTTGAAGAATATTTGTAATTGATTTAAAATGTGATTATGGGATAAGTACTGCTCTTCCTTTTATTTCGCCGCCTTTCAGCTTTTGGAGGACTTCAGATGCTTCTTGAAGGGGATAGGTATTTGTTACTATTCTGATTTTATTAGTAGAAGCAATTTTCAATACTTCTTTCATGTCGTGTCTTGTTCCAATTGCTGTTCCTTTGATCGTTTTCTCAAAGAAAAATAATAGTTTCCTAACATCTCCAGCAACTCCTAGAACAATAGTTCCTCCAGGTTTAGTTATTCTCTGTGCTCTGTCAATTGCTTCTTGGGAAGGTGCAAAAACAATTGCAGAATCGACATAGCCAATCTTCTTCATCTCATGAACCAAGTTATCATCTTGAGGCACGGTTTTGTCAGCTCCGACTTTTGATGCTAGTTCTAAATTTTCTTTGCTTCTACTAACTGCGATAACAGAAGCGCCAGTCATTTTAGCAAATTGAACAGCAACGTGTCCGACTCCCCCAATCCCAAATATGGCAGCAGTCTTTCCTATTGTTAAGTTAGCTTGCTTTACGGCTCTGTAGGCAGTGACTCCAGGACAAAAGAGTGGAGCCGCTTCATGATCTTTGAGTTCCTTGGGAACACGATATACGAAGTTATCTTTTCCCTTGATATATTCAGCGTATCCTCCATGAACAGTTTCACCTGTTATGAGCCTGTTTGGGCAGAGGTGTTCTCTTGCGCTCAAACAATATTCACAGATACCGCATGCCGAGTATAATGGTTGAATTCCAACTCTGTCGCCTGTAACCAAATTTTTAACATTAGCTCCAGTTTCTGTAATCAATCCTATAATCTCATGACCAGGAATTATTGGAGATAGAGAAGGAATTCCAAGTCGACTATAGACACCTTCAATGACGTTAAGATTGGATCGACAAACGCCGCATGCCTTGACTTTGATTAGGACTTCATCATCTGCTATCGTAGGAACATCATATTCCGAATATCTAAGGGGAGTCTCTTCAATTGGGGCAGGTTTATCGAGAAGTACAGCTTTCATCATAGAATTACCTACATATTTTTTGAATTAGATATACCTATTATGCATATAGTATTTGTTTTAATACGTGATAATAGTGATGACTTTTTTATTTTTTCTACCGTTTTCTAATTTATAGGATTATTATTTTCTTAATAGTTAATTCACTCACTTTAGAAAAGCTTACATTTGTTTTGAATACATCATTTCGTTAGAATTTTCCTTCAATTTATAATCACATGTTAATTGGCTGGAGTTAAGTAGATAATGAAAAAAATGTTGAGACGTCCTACTGTACCAATTCCAGTAGGCCAAGGAAAAAGCATAGACGACATATTGAGCGAGATGAAACTTACAGCCTTCCAAGGCAGAAAACTAGCTGAGACTGTTGATGTATGGTCAAAGATGCTAAGAAAGAGAAGAACAGTAATATGGTTTGGATTTGCTGGTGCAATGATTCCAGCTGGTATGCGTAGGCTATTGGCCTACCTCATCAAGAAGAGGATGGTCGATGTAATAGTATCGACTGGAGCAAATTTCTATCATGATGCATTTGAAGTAGCTGGTGGTAAACACTATCTCGGAAATGAAGCCTGTGATGATAGAAAACTTAGAAGGCAGAGGATTGATCGAATTTATGATGTTTATGCTGATGAGGATAGATTCTACCAGTTTGATAGATGGTTAGACAAGGTTTTTAGTGAACAGCTTCAAGATAATTATCAATATTCTTCACGTGAAATATTATGGCAGTTGGGAAAAGCTTTCTACGATAAATATGGTGATGTAGACTCTACGTTAGTAAGTTCATATAGAAAAGGAGTTCCTCTTTTCTGTCCAGCTTTTGGTGATAGTGCTTTAGGATTTTCTCTAATGTTTTCTAATAGAAAAAGAAAAAGAAATCTAATACTCAATGCATTCAAAGATGTCGATGAAAGTTCGAGAATAACAGAGAAAGCAAAAAGCACAGGTGTAGTATACATTGGAGGAGGCACACCTAAAAATTTCATTCAACAAACGTCGGTTATAGCGAGTTATCAGACAAGACATGACCGAAGTCATAACTTTGCAGTACAGTTCACTATGGATATGCCTTTTTGGGGAGGATTAAGTGGTTGCACCTTTGAGGAGGCTCAGAGCTGGGGTAAAATAAGTTCCAATGCCAGTGCCATAACATGCTATGTTGAAGCCACAATAGCTTTACCACTAGTTGTACATGCTTTAGCAGAGCGGTTTAGAGGATACAAAAGAGAAGTACCAACATTCGATTGGGTAAATGATAATGTAGAATTGACTTTTGAAAAGACAAAAATGTAATTTTTATCCATCTTTCAAAATTGTTAATCTCACATTAGTTGATTGGTAGATTTCATTTCAATAGAGAATAATATATAGATGAATTAGCAGGCATAGACTCAATTCACAGGTTGATGATCAAATCTTGGCTTCAGAAATTAAATTTCTAGAATATAACAAGAATGAGAATACTCTGAACGAAATAGAAGATTACTATGCAGACATCGTAAATGGCGCTGTATCTAAAGGTGATAAAGTAGCAGTCAAGGTTCACATGGGCGAGTATGGAAATTTAACCTACTTAAGGCCTCCATTTGTAAGCGAATTCGTGAAACTAGTGAAATCAGCTGGAGGTAGACCTTTCGTAACTGATACTACAGCGTTGTATCCTAAACATAGATTCACCGCTAAGGATTATCTCAAGACTGCTGTGGCCAATGGCTTCACAAGACAGTCTGTTATGGCTCCTGTGGTGATAGCAGATGGTCCACTGGGTTATACTGGTATGACTTACAAATTGAAAAAGACAGTAGACCAATGTGATATTAAGAAAGTAAAAATTGCAAAGGCAATAGTAGACGCTGATTCTATGATAGTTCTCTCTCATGCTAAAGGTCATGTTCTAAGTGGTTTTGGAGGAGCGATCAAAAATCTGGCAATGGGTTGTACCACAAAAGAGACAAAAGCAGCTCAACATCTTGCGAGTCGAGTAATACTCAATACGAAAGAGTGTAACGGTTGTGGGAAGTGTGTTGATGCATGTCCTTTTAATGCTTTAAAGATCGAGAATGGAAAACATGCCAAGATATTATCTCGATGTATGTCGTGTAATAGTTGTTTTTTCGCATGCACAGAAGGAGCACTACATCTACCAAGAGGCGGCAAAACTAGATTCCAAGTTAATTTAGCTCATGCGGCTAAAGCAATTATAGATCGGTTTGATCAAGACAAGATCGTATACATCAATTTCCTTCAAGATATCACAAAACTATGTGACTGCTGTACGCCTTCAGGGGCTCCATTAGTTCAGGATATTGGAATATTGGGTGGAAAAGATCCTGTTGCAGTAGACAAAGCGTCGATAGATCTGATAGATAAAGCGCCGAGATACAAGAGAAATTTAACCAAGAAACATGGTGATCTTTTGGGGAGTGTTAACGAGACGGATAGTCTTATCCATCTGAAGACTGCATCGAAGCTCGGTGTGGGAACCTTACGTTATAGTTTGAAATGATTAGATCTTCATTCAGAGTTAAATAATTCATATATTGACAAATGATTTCTTGGAGATGCTATGAGAAGTCATTTGAAGTCTATATATTATATCTTAGAATTCATCTAGAGTTAAATTCTTAGATTTTGTAGATCTTTCAAAATATTTTTTAATATTTTGTTTGATTTTGGTTTGTTCGGATGTAATAATTCCTAACATTTCGAGGACTTGCAGACAGTTCTCAGGTGCATAGCCATGATAATGATTGTTAAAGTATCCATATACTTTTTCTACTTTTGTTGATGTGTCTTTTATTTTTGGGATCCATGGTTTAAGTTCCGTTTTTTCATAATGATAGTTGTACCATGGCTTTGTTCCGTGACCATGCCATCTGAAGTAGGCAAAATCTGATGTTATATGAAGTTCTGGTGGGAGGAGTGGTTCATCTACCACTGTATATGCTATTTGATATTTGTGAAGTAGTTTCCATGTTTCGTCTTTCATCCAAGATAGATCTCTAAATTCTACTGCAAATCTAAAATCTGAAGGTAATATTCTAAAAAATTTCTCCAATTCATTTGGTCTATAATCGAAGCTTGGGGGAAGCTGTATCAATATGCAACCTAGTTTGTTTGTAATCTGTAGAGGCTCCATGAGTTCAGTAAATTTCTGAAGTGCATCTTCTGTGCCTTGTGTTATATCAAGTCTTTTTTCATGAGTTATTAATTTGGGAAGTTTTGCTGAAAATTTGAATCCCTCTGGTGAGTATTTACTCCATCCCATTACAGTGCCTTTTGAAGGGTATGCATAGAATGTGGAGTCAATTTCGACTGTGGGAAAGATTTTGGTGTAAGCTTTCAGCATACTTTTTTCTTGCTGTCCATAGAATGGACCTACCCATTCCTTGTAGCTCCATCCACATGTTCCTAAAGATATTTTTTCATGAAGTGACTCCAGAATTTTCACCCGACACTGATCGTAATAATTCAATGACTTGATTTATATTTTGAAATTCTTTGGATGGAAGTTTTTGTAAAAATACTATTGCGCGAACTCTTTTTTCTTGAGTATAATCGAATAATTTCCATCCATGATGTTTAATTAATTGCTCTTTTGTAGCTGGGAAGATGTTGCCTTCTTTCAGAATCTCCCTAAGTGAAGATAATCCAGTAGCGTTTGTAACACTTGGGAATTTTCCAGTTCGTTTATAGATTTTGAATCTTCCCGCATCTCTATACATGCGTTGGCTATGAAAACTCAGTACAACTTTCTTGAACTTGCCAGTTTTGGCTCGTATATCAATTTCTTTGAGCTCTTGATCAGTAGGTTGGTAGATATTTTTCTCACCTTTTCCAAAAAGTCTTGAGTATAAAATATCTGATTTGTATGCTGGAAGTTCACCTTTCAATAAGTCAACAGAGTTAATTATGTTGTATTCTTGCATAATTTTCAATAATTCTCTGGGATAGGTTGAAACTTTTGTTCCACGGATCTCTAATGCAATTCTTAATTTGTTTAATTCCATAGATGATAATAGATCACAAAAATTTTCTATCACATCTTTGGTTATTTCAAGAGAAGCGGGTGTCTGTAACAAAAGTATTTCAGCTTGAAGGATTTCACATATTTTTTTCATTTCTTCAAGTCTTTTCAGATTTTCTTTTGTTCGTTGTAATTTATATTGGTGAGTTATCGATCGATGAGCTCTAACTGTAAATTGAAAATCTTCTGGGACAATATTTCTCCACTTTTCTATTTGATTTATAGAGGGAATTTCATAGAATGTTGAATTTACTTCGACAAAATTGTAAATTCTAGAGTATGCTTCCAAGGATTTAATGCCAGGAATTTGGAAGTATGCCCATCCACCTGTTCCAATAAGATACTCCATTAATAGTCCTGATTATATAGTCAACTTTAGAATTTCTAATTTAGCTTCTACTTGTCATTTTTCATGAATTCTCGAAGTACTGTTGTTGCAAATGCCCCTTTAGGGAGAAGAAATTCAACTAACAAATCTTGATTTTCCAAGCTCACATTTAGGTCAGTAATAAGGAGTCTGCCTAGTCTTCGTGTTCCTTTGGTTTTTAAATAATTGAATTGTTGAAGAGTATTTCCAGCTTCGTTTAGTATCTCCTCTTCAAGTTTTCCAGCTGGTCCTGTGGCTTCCCACATCTTTGAGCCATATATTGGTGATGTAAAGCTGATCTCATGATTTTCATAACGTAATTGTTCTTTTTGTGGATCCTTAACTTGAAACAAACCGCCAGTTGAATACTTCTTTGCAATATCTCCCATCATAATACGATAGTAATTGTCTGATTCCAGTCTATTGGCTAAGTAACGATTACATAGATAGCCTTGATAGCTGGAAATTAAAAAACGTCTTAACCATGGGTCTATACCTAAGTTTTTTCCTTGAATGATTTTAATTCCTTTTTGTATATTTTCCCCATCAAAACCGAAACGTTGTGGTCCAAAAAAGTTTGGAACACCATTCTTTTTTAGATGTTCAGCAATTTCTTGAGCATATTCCAAGGATTTTGTAGCATTTAGATTTGTATTTGTTACCTTTATAGTAAAACGGTTGCCGAGAAGATGTCCTGGCTTAAGTTTATTTCTATGTAATTTTACCCAATTAATGGTCACAGGTAGATGACCTTTAATCTGTTTGATTGTATCATTGATAGAATCATTATCGACATTGCCGAGTAATACGCTGAAGGTTTGTGTAGTACGTGCATGTTTATCCTTTAAACCGGCGTAGCCAACGTTGCTATTTAGACTGTTAAATATGACAGCGAGTTTTTCTTGTATTTCTTTTGTTGTCAAGCCTTCTTTCGTTATATTGATGTATAGATGTGGTCCCTCGCCGTTAGGTTCGTATAGTGGTATCTCCTCAACTATGAAATGTCCAGGTGTCAACCGTAACTGTCCACCGACACCAGGTAAATCCTTAGTTATATAAGGCAAGTCTAAATTGATTTCCATGTTTTAATGCGCTCACTAAACGAAATATTTCAAAAGAAATTTGGGTCTGAAACCCAAGTAATTCATAATATTAGCTAGTACGAATACAATGGTTAGCTTCAATTTTCCTTCTTTTATGAATCTTCTTGGTGAGGTAATTATATTGCATTTTATTTGAATGAGTTTTCCATATTTCTTCGCTTTTCTGCAGAGCTCGACATCTTCAAGGAACAGAATATTATCGTATCCACCAATTTTCCGGAAAATGTCTTTTCTTAGAAATATTCCATAATCTCCAAAAAAATTTTTAGTCATACTTGACCGTAAATATCCAAATGTATTTAAAAATCTTAGAAATACATCTTCATTTGAAAATTTATGAATAAATGCTCCACCAACAATTTGTCTATCTAGAATATTTTTCTCAATTAGACCAATGGAGTCATTTGGTATATACGAATCTACATGGAGAAACAAAAGAATATTCCCGATCGCTTCCTCTACACCTTTATTCATTTGATTTGCACGGCCCCGTTCAGCTCTAAATATCTTAACATTTTTAGGGAATTTGTGAAGGTTATTTTCGATCTCTTGAATAGTTCCATCTGAACTTCCACCATCAACAAGAATCACCTCAAAATTTCCATCGAGCAGTTTTAAGTTCTCAAGGAAAGGTTTGACATAATTCTTCTCGTTTAGTAGCGGAGTAACTATAGAGATCAATTTCTAAAACCTAATTCATGTTTCCCTTAAATTCTTCTTTGAAATAGTAAGATAATGTAAATTTTTTCTATATTAAATGAAAGATGTATTATTTAATCAAAGCCAAGTCATTTTTTTCGAAATTCATGAACTGTTATCAGTCACTTAATTTTACTCAATCTTTTATAGAGTGTTATTGATTGAACTCTTAGGGATTATAATGGAAGATCAGCCGATTAAATTTGAAAAAAGAGGCAGTGTGGCTCTTTTAACACTGAACCGACCTCGAGTCTTGAATGCAATAAATGATCCTATGATTGATGCGTTACTTGATAGATTCGAGGAGATTGAGAATACAGATGAATTAGGTGCAGCTGTGATCGAAGGAACTGGTAAAATATTCTGCAGTGGTCATGACTTGAAAGAATTAATGGCAGCAAACCCTCTCCAAAGGAGGACTCTGCTAACAAAATCGATAAAAGTTTGGGAAGAAATTGTGAAAATGAGTAAACCTGTAATCGCTGCAGTTCATAGCTACGCGACAGCTGCTGGATGTGGCTTGGTTGCAGCGTGTGATTTAGTTGTAGCATCTGAAGATGCAGTATTCCAGACTCCAGGAGTTAATATTGGTATTTTCTGTATGACTCCCATGATACCATTACAAAGAGCTATCGGACAAAAGAAGGCGATGGAAATGTTGATCACGGGAGATCCAATTAATGTTAAGGAAGCTGAAAGGTTCGGTTTGGTGAATAAGATCGTGCCAAATGGTAAACATGTCGAGGGTGCTATAGAATTTGCTGAGAAGATTACTGGAAAGAGCAGATTGGCCTATAATATTGGGAAACCAGCATTCTATACGATGGGCGAGATGGAGTATGTAAAAGCACTTCATTATGCTAAAGATCTATTTACACTCGCATCAACATCTGAAGATACAGAGGAAGGAATGAAAGCTGTTTTAGAGAAGAGAAGTCCAATATGGAAAAGTAGATGAGTATTAGACTGAAGGTTTTCAAAGAATTTCAAAGACTTTTCATACTAACCAAGATATAGTGTACGCTTTTAGTTTGCATACTAAATTGAGAAAAGTGGATCTAAAAAGTGTATTTTGTTCCTACAGCATTTTGAACATAGGATTCGGGCATCTCTTGATATATCTTGTTGATTGCTTTCCATCCAGTGCAATGAGATGGAACAATCATGCTAGGCTCGAATTTCTTTAACTCAGCTATAGTTCTATCAATTATTGGTTCGAAGGCTTTTCCAGTAAGATGAAAACCGCCCATTACAGCATGAATTTTCGTATCGGTTAATTCTTTCAAGTATTTCACGGTGTTTATTATTCCCGCGTGTGCACATCCGGAGATTATAACAAGCCCCTTTCCTTTCACATTGAAAACTATCGACATATCATCTTTGATTTGCGGATCTTTTTCCAGTTTTCCTTCAACTTCAACATAAGAGATAGGTAATCCTTTTTCGAAATCTGTAACTCGGGGGATCTCTCCTGAGATAAGCATCAGGTTTTCAGCCATTAGGTAAGGCTGAGTAATTTCTATGATTTTGGCTCCTGCATCAATAAGCTCCTGTTTATCTAGACTTGGAAGGCGTACTCGAGAGCCGTTAGGAAATATCGCCCATCGCTTAACAAAAGCAGATTGATGAAATACAACTGGTATGTCCTTCTTTGATAATTTTTTCAAGATATTCATTAGACCCGCAGTGTGGTCTACATGGCCATGAGTTATTACTATGAACTCAACCTGGTTAAGATCTATTTCCATTCGGTCTGCATTGACCAGAACACCGTCAGCAGTAACACCAGTATCTACTAATATTGAATGTTCAATGTTTCCTTTTGTAACTTTAACTAATATAGAGAATCCATGTTCCGCAAGCGGGGCTGGTCTCATCTCCTCATTCTTACCAAATGGGGATCTCTCAACTCCCTCTGATCCAGCCATGAGGATATCAGTGAAATTATCCATGAGATTTCTGACTTCTAGTCCATCAACTTCTATCAAGGCTACTTTATTCATATGAATCGGTCCCTTTGAGCGTATCTTACCAAAATATAATAACTCTTAAAGGATGTTGCTGTAATTTCTTGAATTGATGTGTTGAGATATAATTGATTCGTCTTCCTAAATGGACTTTAATATTCATCATTGTATGCGTCATAGCTTTTGGCTTACAGAACATCACTGATTCCTGGTTCTATCTTGCTTTCTTCCCAGCTTTTGCATTCGAAGCACCTTGGATGTTTATTACATCAATATTTCTTCATGCAAATTTCGAACATCTATTCTTCAATATGATCGCGTTATTCTTCTTCGGTTCAAGTCTTGAGAACAGGATCGGAAAACGCCTATTTTTCATGCTCTTTTTCATATCAGGAATTGTTGGCAACATTGGATATTTTTTTACCAGTACTGATCCATATACACCAGCCATCGGGGCCTCTGGTGCAGTCTATGGTATAATGGGTGCTTTAGCAACTCTGGCGCCATTCATGATGGTTTACATATATGGATTCTTGCCTTTACCGATGATAGCTGCTGCGATTCTTTGGGCAGTAATGGATCTTGCAGGTCTTTTTACTCCGACTGGGATCGCTCATGGAGCTCATTTGGGTGGAATGTTCTTCGGTGTAGCCTTCGGTCTGTATTATCGAAGTTTATTGGCGCGTAGACGCACGTGGCAAATTCGATATGAATACTGAAGAATTTATCAAAAAAGGTCATACAAAATTTAGAAATGAATAATTAGAAATTAGTTTAGGGTTTGGTTAAGAGATGCTTGAGATTGGCATCGATGGAATACTTCTTCGGGTGCTTCAAGGGGATATAACTGAACAAGATGTTGATGTTATCGTCAATGCTGCAAATTCAAGTCTGATGGGTGGTGGAGGAGTGGATGGAGCGATTCACCGGAAAGGTGGTCAAAAAATTCTCGAGGAATGTAAACAGATAAGATCCAGAGAATGGCCTGAAGGTCTTTCGACAGGGAAAGTTGCCATAACTTCTGGAGGCAATCTTAAGGCAAGATATGTGATCCATACTGTTGGACCAATATGGCATGGAGGTAAATCTGGTGAAAAGGAGCTTCTCAAAAATGCTTACCTAAATTCTTTGAAGCTGGCAGTTCAAAAAGAACTGAAGAGTATATCTTTTCCATCTATAAGTACAGGAGCTTACGGATATCCTATTTATGAAGCGGCAAAGACAGCATTAAACACTGTTAAGGAATTCTTAGAGCAAAAGAATGGTTTAAAGGAAGTGAACTTTGTCCTCTTTACAGAAGCGGATCTAAATACGTACAAAGATGTAGTAAAAGAAATCTTTGGATCTAGATAAATCATATACCCTTTATGTTAGACTCAAGTTTAACGCATGTGAAAATTTCATTGATAAAAAATTTTTTAGCTTTTGGTAACGCTTTTTGTAACATTAAACAAAGATATCGATAAATCCTTAAGAGTTTGTAATATCTGATGCCAATACAGAATATTTCAATCTAGAAAACAAATGTCTACATCCAAGGTTCGAAGGACTTAATCAACCTAAGAAAAACATGAATGGTGCTCATCTATGGGTTTACCAGAAAAGATCAAAGCAATAGAAGAAGAGATGAATAAAACTCAGATTAACAAACATACAGAGCACCATATCGGCCTGTTAAAAGCTAAACTTGCAAAACTCAAGGGAGAACTAGATCAACCTCGAAGCTCAAATCAAGGTGGCATCGGTTTCGAACCAAAGAAAAGCGGTGATTGTTCAGTTGTTCTAATCGGTCTACCAAGCGTTGGAAAATCGACAATACTCAACAGAGTCACCAATGCTAAATCGAAAACCGGTTCCTACTTCTTCACAACATTGAAAGTGGTTCCAGGTGTACTGGAATACAAAGGTGCGAAGATACAATTACTTGACCTTCCAGGCATAATATCAGGTGCATCCTCAGGGTCCGGTAGAGGAAAAAGAGTACTATCTGTTGCCCGAAATGCTGATTTAATAATGCTGATTCTTGATGTATTTCAACCAGCTCAACTCAAAGTCCTAAAGAAAGAACTTCATAATATGGGAGTCAGACTCAACACCCACCCGCCTGATGTTACAATAGAAAAGTCATCTCGGGGAGGCTTGGGTATAACCTCAACCTGTAAACTCACAAAACTAAGCAAAGCCACAGTCCGAGATATATTGAATATCTATGGTATTCAACATGGAAATGTAATCATTAGAGAAGACATAAGCGATGATGAACTTATCGATGTTGTAACTGGAAACCGCCGTTATATTCCGGCAATTGTCGTCCTGAACAAGATAGATCTAGTTAATCCTGAATATCTTGTCCAAGTTAAGAAAAAGATCGGAGAAGAGTTCACTCCAATATCAGCAGATCAGAAAATCAATATAGAAGATTTAAAAGAACTTATTTACAATAAGTTGAATTTCATCAGAGTGTACCTAAAGCCGCGTTCTAAAGAAGCTGATCTTGAAGAACCACTCATAGTAACCGCTGGATCCTCAATATCTGATATATGTACTAAAATTCACCGAAAATTTTCTGAACAAGCAAAATATGCACTAGTCTCTGGAACAAGCGTGAAATTCAAATCACAACGAGTTGGAAAGGATCACATAGTCCAAGATCAAGACATAGTCACCATAGTTACATGAAGTTTGCACATCATCGATGACCTATGAATATTATAATGTTCACTATGTTCAGTCTGATTTTTAAATGTTCAAAGTGTTCAATCTTTTGTTCAAATTGTTCAAAATGACAAGGATCTAAATCTATATCTATGCTATGTTACGCTGTAACATAGAATATTCAATAACCATTGGTTACACTATTGTAGTTATAGTATTACCATTTGAATTTCTCTTGAAAATATATACTAAAGATTAATTTTATACAAGTAGAAACAATTCTCCATACATAAATATCAATTTAGAAAAAAATTTTAATCCATAATCATGGGAAAGTGAATCATTTGATACTCGCTGTTTCCGATGTTCATTTGGGTTATCAAGAATCCAACAGAAGAGATTTCCTGAATTTTCTTAAAGAAGTCTGTAAACCTCTAGGGCCAGACGATCATCTTATTCTTTTAGGTGATATACTTGACTTTTGGAGAAGAAATAACATAACAGTAGCGATTGAAAATCAACTCATCTTCAAAACACTTGAATCCCTAAAATCAAAAGTACATTATGTTGTAGGAAACCATGACTACACATTAATAACCCTCAAACTGCCTAAGAGCCAACTCTTCGATGTCAGAAAAACCCTCAGACTCGAAGATAACAATATTCCCTACAATTTCATTCACGGTTACCAGCTGGAGGCTCTCGCAATCTTCGAACCACTAACAATAGAGGAATACGAATCACTATGCATTTCCCTATGCCAAAGGACAGGAGACTTCATCGGAGATATACTGAGCGTTCTATGGGATACACTTCACCTCAGCTTCAAGAAAGGAGACAAAAGACAGAAAACAATACGTGCAATAACTGAAGCTCCTGAGAGCCGCAGAGACATGCAAAAAGTTGACCAGTTAGCAAGATCAAGCGTCAGAGGTCTCTTTCTAGGACTATCAAGAAATGAAAGACTAGTATTCGGACACACTCATCGGCCTTTCATAGAAGAAGATGTAGCAAATACGGGAAGCTGGGTCGACGACGCAAAAATCCAAAACACATACTTAAAGATCGAAGACGGAAAGATGGAACTAAAAACTTTTAAAAAACAGAAATAACGTGCTTGGAAAACAATTACTTAGCTATCGAACACTTTCACTTTCCTCTCTCGCCTAATATTCTAATAGACTATTTCCTATTAGGGGGATATGTATGGCAGCAACAAGTCTTCATGAAACGGGTATCAGAAGGATAGAATGCCTCTCTATGATAGTTACAAAAGACGGGAAAGGCTTCTACTGCAGAAAGTCCGGTGGACCCTGCACGTGTCCAGATTCCTTTAGACGCCATCTGTTCAGAAAATAGTTGACGTAAATTCTGGAGAAACCTTCAAAAATCTATTTTTATTATTCTTTTTTATTTTATGATTCCAGCAAGTATATCACAAATAGCTAAACCAAACCTCTTATTCTTTATAGTGCGCGTACGCATATTTTGACCTTACTTTATCCAATACAGAGCTGGATGCGATATGAAGTCAGGATCCAAATATGATGTTGAGTTAATCAGTGTAGAAAAGAAAGATGAATTGATGAAGAAATATTCTAAAGATATTCACTATGAAGAGAGAGCTGACATTTACGGGTGTTGCATAAAACTTCTAACTAATCTCAAATATGTCAAAGAGCGATGGGAAGAAAACTTCTACCCCATGTCTAATTATGTAAGATCTCATGGTCGGCTAGTAGTGATAGAAGAAAAAGACAAACCATTAACAGTCCTTTATGATCCTTTATCGAAAACAGCTTTCTTAATCAACGTGGATTATTACGGTTGGGTTAAATCGCTCGCTTTGGCTACTGCAGGCGATATACTTGAAGATGAACATGATATAAACAGTGTACATGGAGCTTGCATAGACCTAGATGGTAAAGGTATATGTCTAATTGCACCCTCTGGAACTGGAAAAACAACACACACTTACGGTATGCTTCGTATACCCGAAGTCAGAATACTATCGGATGATTGGTTTTTTGTTAGATTACAGGGCCAATATGCTCTCTCATACGGATCTGAAAAAAATTTCTATACTCCTGCGGACGTGGCTCAAGCATGGAATGAATATAAACAGCTAGTTGAAAATGCATACATCGACCCGCGAGGTAGGGCAATACTCAACGTTAGATGGATAATAGGCAAAGGGAGAGTTGTACCCTTTACAACAATTAGAAAAGTAATACTTCTCAAACGAGATCCAAATGACAATAGAATAACTAGAACGATAAATACAGATGAAGCTCTTGAATTCTTGGAGAAGGAGAGCTTTTGCAATCCACACCTTCTAGTTAGATCAAATAGAAAAAAGAATCTTAGAAATCAATTCTTCAAAAAATTCTTAGATCATACAGAGATATACATGGTAAATGCGACTCCACCTCCTAAAGAAACGAATGAAGCAATAAAAGATATCTGTGTAAAATCTTGATTTATTTCCAGCAAAGGACAGTAATTGCTACAGTGGTATCTGATGATCTTGTCTATTACGGAGGAATTAAAAAATAGATATCCAGGTCTCCAAGCTCTTGTATCGTATATTGATGATGTTAAAGTGGCAAAGAGTGGAGATGAATTAGAAGTTTTTAGTCAAGAGATCTTCTCGGAAGTTAAGAATAAATATACACTTGATAATCTGAAGGATGTTCCGATTTTCAGATCTTATAGAGATTTTTTCTGGCGTGTCAGAATAGATCCAACAAAAGTAAGACCTGCAGCAGAGGCGTTGATCAGGAGAATATTGGCAGGAAAAACAATACCTCAAGTAAATAATGTCGTAGACTCTTACAACCTTGCATCTATCAAGACTGAGGTTGCTCTTGCAGCTTTCAATCGAGACGAATTGAAAGATAATTTAATAATGAGGAAATCAAAAGCAGTTGAACAGTTCTTAGGAATAGGGATGAATGAACCTACAAAATGTGTAGGTTCAGAAGTTGTAATTGCAGACTCAGAGAAGCTTGTTGCCATATATCCACATAGAGATGCTGACACATCAAAAGTCACAAACTCTACAAGAAATATTCTACTTTTAATTTGTGGAGTTCCAGGAATTGATATGACAATACTCAATAATGCCAGAGAGCATGCTGAAAAATATATCACAAAATTCTGTGGCGGAAAAAATCAGCAATAAAATGGTTATTTGTATTAAAGAAAAAAAGAAATCAAAAAATAGATTAGTGATGTAGCAGATTATTTCTTCTTCTTAACCGTTTTCTTTGGTTTCTTTTTAGCTGGTTTCTCTGTTTTTTTCATAGTTTCTCCACAGCATATCAAATCGCATTCTGCACAACCACAGATTTCATCTACGACACATACAACTCCACATGCGGCACATTCGTATTTGTCACCTTTAGATGTCAATTAAATAACCTCCAGAAGTATTCTCGATCTATTTCTGTATTTAAGACATTTTGTCTATCCTTCTTATCAATAGACCCAAAAAAAAGAAAAATCGAAATCTCAGAACGGAAAGAGATATAGCATAAATCCAGTTCACTATATTTGGTGTCTATATGACAATAGTAAAAATTTTGGAACTAGTTGGAAGTTCAGATAATAGCTGGGATGATGCAGTTAAAAATGCATTAGCAGATGCATCGAAAACTGTGAAACACATTGTTGGAATAGATGTTCTAGGATTCAAGGCTGAAGTAGCAGACAATAAGATTGCAAACTATAAAGCTCATGTAAAAGTCGCCTTCTCAGTAGAAAGATAAACTTAGATTGGCAAAATGTAATAACGAAAATAAACATTAATTGGTAAAAAGAATCTTCCTTTATCTCTTTTTTAGAAAAATTATGGTGCGCTTTAGTTCTGAAATAATTGTATATTAAAACAATTGATATTTAGCATGGCTATTGAATATCAACATTCATATCCTCATTCGAAAGGAGACTATCCTTGCCTAAGAGCAGAGAAATATCAGAAATGGTCGATAAATTACTGGCTGGAGATCGTAAAGCAGCTGCCAAACTTATGACCATAGTAGAAAATGAAGAAACAATTGCTAAATCAATTACAAAAAAGCTCGGACCTCACATCGGTCGAGGATATAATATTGGTGTTACTGGGCCATTAGGAGCAGGTAAGAGTACCATAATAAACGCTATAGTGAAGGAATATAGAAATAAAAAGCAGAAAGTTGGCGTCGTAGCAGTTGATCCATCAAGCGAGTTTACGGGTGGAGCTTTACTAGGAGATAGAATTAGGCAGACAAGTAGCATTGGAGACAAAGGAGTATTCTTTAGGAGTATCTCCACTAGAGGGTGCCTTGGTGGACTATCAAGATGTGCCAATGATGTTGCGAAAATACTCGATGCTTATGGAAGCAATATTATTCTGATCGAGACGACTGGAGCAGGGCAATCTGATATTAATGTAGCTAGAATCGCTCAAACAACTATTCTCGTGCTTACACCGGCTGTTGGCGACGATATTCAATTAATGAAAAGTGGAATAATCGAGATCGCCGATATATTCGTTATCAATAAGGCTGATTTCCCTGGATCTGAAATTCTTGAGGTCATGCTTGAAGCTAGTCCACCAAAGAATAGTTGGAATAGACCAGTCATAAAGACTATTGCACGAAAAGGTGAAGGAATTCTAAAATTAATTGATGCAATTGAACAACATCGCAAATATGTCAAATTAAAGCCAGTAAAAAAAGTAAGAAAAAAACATTATGAATTCAAGAACACGCGCTACATGTCATTTAATTAGTATTAAGCAAAAATGGTTACAATTCTTACTAGCTTGTACACTTCCTAAAACATTCTACGATTTCTTTAAGGGTTGAACCAGGAGAAAAGACCTCGTAAACGCCGTGTCTCTCTTTTAAATCGTTGGCTTCATTCATGGGTATTATCCCTCCACATACAACAGGTACCTCAATTTTTTTCTCTCGCAGTTCTTTCATGAGCTCGGGAATCTTGACGTGATGCATTCCCTCCATGGAGCTAATTCCGATAGCATCAACGTCTTCTTCTTCTGCTGATTTAACAATCTCATCTTGGAATCGTGATGCGCCAAGGTATATGACTTCCATTCCAGCATCACGTAAAGCAGCAGCAATGACCTTCAATCCTCTATCATGAACATCGACGCCGACTTTAGATAATAGTATCCTTGTTTTCTTGTTTTTCTTTCTCATTATTAACATCCTCTTAATCTAGATGTGGCCACTCACCATAGACATCCCAAAAAACCTGATACATTTCACCATTTGTAACATTGGCTTTCGCAGCCTTAATTGCATATGGTGTGACATTAACGCCCTTCTTGCAGGCTTTTCGAAATTCTCCTAGTGTCTCTTCTACTGCTTTCTCGTTACGATTTTTTTTGACTCGCTTAACAGCATCAATCTCGGCATCTTCCTGCTCCAATTTGACTCTGCATACCTCAAAATCTCCAATCTTACTTTTGAACAGATTAACACCGACGATAGGAATATCTCCACGTTCAATAGCAAGTTGTGTTTGATAACTTGTCTGAGATATTTCTCTCCGAGGTATTCCAGCTTCAGTATAAGCTAGCATTCCACCAGCTTTATCGATTCTATCAAAATAACGCCATATTTCCTCCTCAACTTGGTCCGTCAACCATTCAACGTAGTATGATCCACCAAGAGGGTCTATCACGTTTGGAACTCCACTCTCATGATAAATTATATGTTGAGTTCTCAATGCTAGCTTAGCTGCTGCTTCAGTAGGGAGTCCTAAAGCTTCATCATATGAATCTGTGTGTAGAGACTGTGTACCTCCTATAATAGCGGCTAATGAGTGAATAGTAGCTCGTACTATGTTATTGAGAGGCTCTTGAGCTGTCAATGCGGAACCGCCTGTTTGAGTATGAAATTTAAAGATAAGCGATCGATCCTTCTTTGCACCGTATCTCTCTTTCAGAATTTTGGCCCAGACTCTTCGCATAGCTCTAAACTTTGCAATTTCTTCAAACAAATTGTTGTAAGCATTCATAAAGAAGGATATTTGTGGAGCAATATCATCTATATGCCATCCTCTGCTTAATGTTTCATCTATGAAGACTGTGGCATCTGCAAGTGTGAAAACTGCTTCTTGGATAGCGTTTGATCCAGCTTCTCTGATATGGTAACCGCTAACGTTGATTCCATACCATTTGGGTGTATGTTTCATACAAAATTCCTGTAAGTCAACTGCAAGTTTTATAGATGGTTTAAGTGGGAGTGGAGGGTTTCCGACATGGAATAACCATAAAGGATCATTTTGAGTGGTGCCTCGAAGGTTTTTCCTTGGGATACCTTGTTTATCAGCCATTGCAATATACATTGCATATGTTGGTAAACCTAAGAAATGAGTAACTACGGATGTCGATAACCGGCCTATTGGGAGGTCTTTAAAAATTCTTTCAAGAGCTTCGATCGATGAGATTGAGGCACCGCCCTGTCCTACTTCACCTCTCATTCTTGGATCATCTGCATCGAAACCATAGATTGTAGGAGAATCTAGAGCTAGATTTAGACCAGTCTCTCCTTCCTTTACTAGAAATTTGAAACGCTCGTTGGCGTCTTCACCTGTTCCAAAACCGCTTAGAAGCCTAACTGTCCAAGGTCTTCCTCGATACATTGTAGGGTAAACTCCGCGTGTGAATGGATAGATGCCAGGAAAACCAAGCTTCTTTAGATAATCGAAATCATCTATGTCGGTTGGATCGTAAATTGATTTAAGAGGAATTTTTGAGGGAGTTGTTTTTGGAGCTTTATCTTTTATTTTTGTGTCTTTGATCCATTTATCATAGGTTTTTTTCCATTTTTTACGAGCTTGTCTGATTTCAGTGCTTTTACTTCTCTTTGGCAATGTTTGTTTTTCAACCCCGTCGTAAGCTCTTAATGAACTTATGATTCCAATTCTCATTAAAGATATAGTTAACTCATACCTCATATTTCATTTCTAAAAACATGAGGATCAATGAATAGCCAATCATGTTGAGTTGAACTGAAGCTGTGTTCAGACTATCTCAATATTGCTAGTCTAAGGAGTAGACAGAGCATTTGAGCAAGATGAAAGAACCTATTGTTGTTTTGGAAAATGTACATCTAGAGCGTGAAGAAGACAAGATCCTCAGAAATATAAATTGGACAGTCTTCCCTGGAGAACATTGGGCTATTATTGGTCAAAATGCAGCTGGGAAAACTCTTTTACTCAAAATCATCGCAACTTATCTCTGGCCGACAAGTGGAAGCGTTGAGGTTCTTGGAGAAGAGTTTGGATCGATAGAATTGCATAAACTTCGTCAAAAGATAAGTTGGATAAGCTCGGCTCTCGAACAAGAGCTACCACAGAATCAATCAGTGATAGAGGTAGTCCTTTCCGGATATTTTTCAACTCTTCGTTTATTCGATAAGCCCACAAAACAGATCGTTCAACGTGCAAGAAAACTTCTACAGCTTATGGGTTTGAATTCACATGAACAGCAAATATTTGAAACCTTATCAGTTGGGGAGAAAAAAAAGGGTCTAATTGTCCGTGCAATGATTAGAAAACCAAGACTACTGATTTTAGATGAGGTATGTGCTGGTCTAGATCCTATAGCTAGAAGAAGATTCATCAATTCACTTAGACGATTGGTTCACAAAAAATCAAATATTACAATCCTTTATGTAACCCATCATCTGGAAGAAATCTTTCCCGAAATAACTCATGTACTTGGTCTTAAGAATGGGAAAGTTGCTTTCTCAGGGAAAAAGCAAGATCAATTAAATCAGAAAAATATGAATTCCTTATTTGGATCAAAAGCTAAGCTAAGAAAGAAAAATCAAACGTATTATCTTGATATTTTCTAAAGATATGGCTAATACATGGTGAATGTAGACTAGCCAGAAATTTAACTCATCTATCAAAGTATATTGATTTGCCTTTCGCTGAGATCGGTATTCCCATTACAATACTAGATTTCTTCATTAGACCTAATCGTAAAGCAGCCGTACCAATTCTATACATGATTCTATTATCCGCATTATGATCCATGGCGGTTTTTGATGCTGATCCTAATGCTATACCCATATCCAGTATCTTGAAGATGCAATTGGGTCCTGTAAAATCAACACCTTTAGATCTAGAGAATTCATTGAATTCTTTACAAGTTTTATATCCACATCCGCCACAATCTAGTCCAAAATTTTTTGTTCCTTCAACACCTACTAATATTATGACTTCTGAATCCCTCACATTTTTTCCATCTCGTAAAAATCCTTTCGAGTTCCTTTCTTCTCCAATTTTATCCATCTCGGCGGCTATCTTGTCTTTGTCTTCGCCATAGATCAGAAATGTCTCTACATCATCTTTACCACCAGATTTTGGAGCTGTTCTAGAGGATATCATCATCAATTTAGCTACATTGAGCAAGCCTTCATTTTCGGATAGATTACTTTTGATAATAGGCAAACTAACCACCCTCAGAAATGACATTAAGAGAAGCTGTTAAACTATTTTAAACAATGTCATATCCAAGGATCTATAAGTTAATGCTTCACAATGATTAATCGATCATGATAATTAGATATCTACTAGTATTACATTAATAATCAAACCTTATCTCATCAGTTGTTAGCGTGAACACAATTATGACCATTTTCGTAACCAAGGCTAACGGAACCAGACAGCCGTTTGATAAAGCAAAACTAGTTCGAACCTGTCGTAGAATGGGAGCTACAGAAGAGATAGCTCATCATATCGCTAAAAGCATCGAAGCAAGATTATTTGATGGAATTGAGACAAAGAAAATTCTTAGTATGATTTTTGTTTCAATGAGAAAGCACAAACCAGTTCTAAAACACATGATAGATCTTCGTAAGTCATTGAGCTTGCTAAGATCAAAACCTGATTTCGAACTATTTATTCAATTATTATTGAAGGAATATGGATATGATGTTGTTCCTAATCTGATAATTAGAGGTAAATGTGTGGAACATGAAGTGGACGCCTTAGCAAGTAAAGAAGGAAAAACAATGATTGTAGAAGTGAAACACCATTTCGATTATCATACTCCAACAGGCTTAGATGAAGCTAGAATAGCAAGAGCAGTCTTTGAAGATGCTACTGAAGGACATGAGATTGGGTCAAATGATCTGGAAATAGATGAAGTGATGATTGTTTCAAACACGAAATTATCTGGGCACGCAGAGAGATATGTTAAATGTAGAAATATCAAACATGTCGGGTGGAATCATCCTCCCAAATCTGCCCTTCAAAACTTGATTGAAGATAAAAAACTATATCCGATTACTATTTTGAGAGGTTTAAGATCTCCAGTAAAGGATAAACTTGTATCTGCTGGAATAGTGATGATAAAACAACTTACTGAAATAGATCCAAACGAATTAAGAAGAAGAGCACGAATCTCAAAAAATGATTCTGAATCCATTATTAATAAAGCAAAAATCATATTCTCTGATAATGACTAAAATAGCGAGATATTACTGCATTAATTAGTAGTAATTATTCGAATTATTATCATCACAATAGTAGATGAGAATATTCAGAAAATATTCAATAATTCATAACATTCTGCCAAGTTGGTATTCATAAAAATGAGTAAGTCCAACCTAGAGATGCAAGTTAAAGTCCTACCCCAAAAAACAGGGGTCTATATCCTGAAGGCTGATGACGTTCTCTACGTTGGTAAAGCATCGAATATCAGGAATAGAGTGAAGAATCATCTTCTAGCTGCGAAATCAAACCTTCGTGAAGCCATGATTATTGAACATACCAAGAAAATTGATTATATCATTACAAATACAGATGTGGAAGCACTTGTAGAGGAAAACATTCTAATTAAACAATATAAACCCAAGTTTAACATTCAACTCAGTGACGATAAGACATATCCTTACCTCAAGCTGAGCTTGGATGAAGAATATCCTACACTTTCGATTGTTCGAAGGCCTAAGAACGATAAAAATCGATATTTTGGGCCATATGCTGATGTAGGTGCAATGCGGCAGACTCTGAAAACTCTTAGAAGCCTATTTCCTTTAAGGACATGCAAACTCGATCCAAGAAAGCCTAGAAAACGCCCTTGCATGAATTATCAAATTGGACTTTGCAGTGGAATTTGTGCCGGGCTTATTTCAAAAGCAGAATATAATGAGAGAGTCAAAGAACTACTTTTTGTTATGGAAGGAAGGCCTGATCTTGCAATCGAAAAACTGAAAAGTAAAATGTTACAGGCATCGTCGAATCTTAAGTATGAAAAAGCTGCGCACATAAGAGATAGGATAGAAGCCTTAGAGAAGACTCTTTCAAAAATGACAATAGTGTTTTCCAAGCCTATCGATCTTGATGTTTTAGGAGTTGCTAAAACCCAAACAGAAGCTTGCGTTCAAGTAATGCAAGTCAAGAACGGTCAATTAGTCTCATCAGAATCCTTTGAAATGAAAGCCCAAAATGCAGAAGATAATGAGATAATCGAATCATTCATACAACAATATTATTCTAAAAGAACTTTCTCTCCTCCTGAGATCATAGTCTCAACAAAACTTTATGATGCTTCAATTATTCAGGAGTGGATGTTCGAGAAATTCAATTCTAAAACTAAGATATCAACTGGAGTAAGAGGTCAAAAACGTCGGCTACTCAAATTAGCGATAGAAAATGCTAGATCACATCTTGATGAATTGGCTGATAAAAAAAGAAGAGCTCTTAAAGGATTGAAAGAACTTCAAAAAATTCTCGAATTTGATACATTACCAAAATTAATTGAGTGTTTTGATATCTCAACATTGAGAGGCAAAAGTTCAGTCGGATCCATGATTTCATTTCTAAATGGAGAACCGTTGAAGAGACAGTATCGAAGATTTAAGATTAAAACAATTGTAGGGCAAGATGATCCAAAAATGATTGGTGAAATAATTCATCGAAGATATAGGCGCTTACTCCAAGAGAAATCTCAACTTCCAGATCTGATAATCGTAGATGGTGGAATAACTCAACTTAATGCAGCTAGAAGGTCTATGCTTGAATTGGGGATGGAACTGCCTATTATAGGATTGGCAAAGCAATTCGAACATGTATATTCACCTAATAGAAATAGACCAATGTCGTTACCAAAAAATTCCGAAGGTCTATACTTACTTCAAAGAATAAGAGATGAAGCTCACAGGTTCGCGATAGCATATCATAGAAAACTGCGAAGTAAAACTGCAATTAGTGCGCGCGCTAAGTAGCATAAGTTATCGGTCATCTGAATGCCTACATCAAGTAAGGTCTAGTTGATCACTTACCAACTTCGAAATGTCTGTAATCTTAAGTGGCAACTTCTCAATTTTGGCAGCTTCTCCTAAACCTATGAGGCATGCTGGGCATGCAGATATCAACAGTTCTGCTTTGGCGTCTTTTACCTGTTTAATTCTTGTTACTCCAACTTTGTTAGCTAAGTCAGGTACTACTGCTTTCATTACTCCACCTGTTCCACAACATCTTCCTGCACTTCGATTCTCTGGTAGTTCAGCAATATTTTCTGCATATTTGGCGATTATAGCACGAGGTTCGTCATACATACCAACTAAACGTCCAAGTTCACATGGGTCATGATATGTTACTATGCCTGTAAACCGACTTTTTGGTTTGAGTCTTTCATCTTCAAGTTTTGAATTCAAGTATTCGACTAGATGAATTGATTGGAATTTCAATTGGTGACCTAGTATACTCGGATATTTCTCCTTAAATGCTCGATAACAGCCTGGACAGTTGAAGATGACTTGTTTAGCATCCATGTTTTCTATAGCTTCAACATTGTGCCTAGCTATCTCCTCAAGTCCTGGAGTGGCTCCACTAAAGTCAAGTGGTGCACCACAACACCATTCGTTTCCACCTAGTATAGTCCAATCCTCGCCTAGGTGATTTAGAATTGAGGAGACAGATTTAGCAACTTCTCCAAGACGACCAGAGTAGGAGGTAACACATCCCACGAAGTATATTGTCTGAGCTTTCTCCTTTCTGGGAACATTGGCAGATTCATAATCTATCCAGTCTTCTCTTGTATCATTTGGTAGTCCATACAAATTCTTGTGTTTTCTTATTTGTTTAGAGACTTCTTTAACAGAGTCGGGAGAACAACCATCCATGAATGTGGTTTCTCGAGCCGCCTTCCAAAGATTAACTAGGTCGAATTCAACTGGGCATACACTCATACATCGGCCACATAATGTGCATTCATAGAGAAATGAGTTGAGTTCCTCCATGTCCTTCTTCTTAATCTTCCGTTTGAATATCAATGAGATTGGACCGCGTTGCTTGAGAACCTTAGATCTATACGCAAGTAGCCTCGCACGCGGTGAAGATGACTTGGATTTATTTTCGTCATGAACTGGACAAGCCTCCACACAGTCTCCGTCTTTTCCACATGCCATTAGTTGAGTGACACCATAACGAGTAAGATTTCCAAATGATCTGTTCTCGTTCACATCTTTAAATTTCAAAACTTTAGGATGAGAAATCCCTCGATTCAGAACTAAAGCAATACATGCTATTGCTTTCATTATGCCGCCAGAAAACAGTATAGAGGCAAGTAACCATCCATAAACGATAAAGATGTGAAAGCCGACAACAAAGGTTTGATCAATGAAGGGAATTGTTAGAGTTATGAGAGTATATGGTAATGGTTCAACATAGAATATCGAATTTATTGTATATGAAACCCCATATGCAACTATAATCCCTATAATAGCGAATTCAACATAATCGAAACGGGAGAGCCCGTCACGGAGCTTCCTATTTTTAACTAGTTGGATACCATATAAAACGAAACCTATGACAAAGAGTGCACCCACATATCTGTGAAATATCCTGACTGGATACATAAAATCAGGCCATAGAGGACGCGCACTCTCTAATGTCATGCCAGCTCCATGGCAGGATGAACATTCTCCTATGTTTAATGCATGTGGAATTTGCTTTCCAGTTTCAACAAGTGGATCGCTCAATAATGTAAAGATAAATGAAAGATCCAAGGCTAACCATGATAATAACACTAGGACCATTGAAACATGAAAGAGCCAGAATGATATGGAACTAAACCACATTCTTGGATATGCGAAAAGCTCAACCAACGCATTTACAAGAGATTTTTTAGTTGGATATTTGAAAGCTCGGATGCGTCGATCGATCTTCAAGATGCCTTCATCACATTAGAAACTATTTTTCCGTTTGTTAGTTTCAATCTATGTTAAAAATACATCTATCTGCTCAGGTAAATTTCAAATTGTTAAAAAGTGTGTACTATTTGTTATCAATTATTATTTTCTCAAGTTTACAAAATAATATCTTAGCTAGATAAGTACACACTCGATATTTACTCCTTATCTTGTTTTGAAAATTGTGCTTGGAATAATCATGATAATAATTAAGCGTAAAATGAATTAATCCTAGCATCCGCTAGTAACTGTATAAAATATTCGTCTATAGTGAGAATTTCTTGAGATTATATCTTAATTACTCGATTCTTACCCTTTGCATCAACAATATGAACTGAACATGCCAAGCAAGGATCATATGATCTAATAGTTTTACCCACTTCTGTTGGGTGTTCTGGATCGTCAACAGGAACTCCTATGAGAGCTTGCTCAAGTGGTCCCATTTGTCCATTATTGTCTTTTGGAGAGCAGTTCCATGTTGAAGGTGAGATTATCTGATAGTTAGCTATCTTCTTTTCACTAATTTTGATATAATGAGTCAACGCTCCTCTGGGTGCTCCCCATAAACCTAAACCTTCACCTGATTCAGGAACTTGAGTTGGTGTATAGACTGGTTCTGCTGGAACGATGTTATCTACCCATGATTCCATCTCTTCCATTATCAAGAGCATCTCAGCAGCTCTGGCGTAAATTCTGTCGTATATTGAAGCGCCTTTGTTTGACTTAGCGGTATATAATCCTGATACAATCATTCTTGCCAGTGGTCCAACTTCAACGACGTTGCCTTCGTATCTGGGTGCTTTCAACCAAGTGTATGCTTCATCTTTTCCATAGTTGGGATTTGGTAGAGATTCATCCTTCAGGTTTCCTCCACTATCATCAGCGTACCATGAATGTTTTATATCTTCACGGATATTTGCTGGATCCATTGCTCGCTGTTCGCCATTTATTATTACGCCTCTTTTGAGAAACATGTCTGGAGGTGAGACTGGATCTGGATATACTCCATATGAAAGGAAATTCGTGGGGCCAACACCATAATCTTGAAGTTGAGGGTTCTGATCTAAATAGTCTAGGACAGCTGGAGCAACTTCATTTACCGTTTTCTTAATTGAAGATAATCTTGATTTGACAAGAGAACCTACGCGAGGTAGGTCTTCATGTCTTATTGACTCTCCACCACCTACTACCGACCAATAATGAGGTGATTTACCACCAAATAGTGCGACTATCTGGTGACATAACCGTGAAACTGGCAGAACAACATTTTTCAGAACCTTGGTATAATCGTCTGTAAAGTGCTCGCTTTTGCTTAGACCTGGAACTAATCCATATAGGTCATAGTCTGGACCATTCAGAACAAAGATATGTGCGGCATGGGAAAACAGTGTAGTCGCACCTTCAATAATATTTCTTATGAGAACTCCGTTTCTCGGAGGATCTGCTCCGAATGCCTCATCAAGTGCACGTGCTGAAGCAATTTGATGTTCTGAGACACAGACTCCACAAACTGATGATGTTATTGTAGGAGCATCTCGGGGATCTCTTCCTGTTACAATTGTTTCTATACCTCTGAATAAAGTTCCAGAAGTTTTTGCATCAACTACTATTCCGTTATCAACCTCGACCTTAACTGAATAATGTCCTTCTAGTCTCGCGACTGGATCTATTTTAACTGTCTGAGTCATTGTTCTACACCTGTCTCCTTTTTCGCTTCTTTCTTATGTTTCCTTCTTCTATGTTCTGCATATGCGACTGCACCAACGGCAGCGGCACCTGTAGCTGCTCCGGCGATTAGAAGAGGATCTATTCCAAGTGCAGCTGAAGGTGGTATATCGGAAGCTTCTTCATAGAACGGTGCGAAAGGCTCATCAGGCCAACCTTTCTCCACACATGCTTTGCATCCACCTGCTGTTGTACATGAGTTGAGTCCTTGGTTCCATCTTCTTACTGTGCAGTCTGCCCGAGCTAGGGGTCCCTTACATCCGACTTTATATAGACATCCTGGTCCATCGAGTGTCTTGGCAAATACTCCTTCTTCATAATATCCTAGAAGTGAACAACCACTATGAACGGTTTCTTTGAATATTGCTGTAGGACGTCCAACTTCGTCTAGTTCAATTGGTAGTCCTTGGAGAGCCTGAGCGAAAGTCAGGGTCATCCAGTCTGGGTTAGGTGGGCAACCAGGTATGTTAACCACGGTTTTATCAGGTAATACTTCACTGAGGGATCTACAGTTTGTTGGATTGGGTTTGGCTGCGGGTATTCCTCCATAAGTCGCACATTGACCGACAGCTATGTTATATTTCGCTCTTCCACCAATTTCTTTTACCCAATCTTCTATTGGTACTGGTTGACCGTCTATCTCACCTACAGTACAGAAATAGCCTTCCGGAATTGCTCCTTCCATGATAAGAACATCTACAGGACTCTTATCTGAGACAACATCTTCCAATCTTCTAATGGCTGTTGCTCCCTCTGGAATCATTAATGTTTGATGGTAATCTATTTGAAGTCGGAATTTGGTAATGACATCAATTAGGTCTGGATCTGAACCTTGAAGAAGTGAGACGGTGCATCCTGTATCTTGGGCACCTGCAAGCCAGATAACACGAACATTATCTCCCTGAGCGTGCGCTTCTATTGCCTGAATGAAAATATCTCTGATATCTGCTGAATAGAGTTCAATGGTTGCAGCAGTTCCGATTGCTGCGCAGATTTTTAAGAAATCTCGTCTGTTTACCAAGACATTCGACCTTACTTTGGAGATTTCGCTCCCCTATCAAATGGGAGATATATATGGATTGCTACTTCTTTTTACTCGTTGAGTCTTGATTGTGAATATTTAAAGTCATTTTATCTAGTGTTTTCATTATTTCAGAGATAGCTTTTGGTATAGCTGCCTCAACGAGTTTTGAGAGTTCTATCCCTGCATCAAGAGACGATGGTTCAATTCCGATTAATACTATCTTTTTTGGTAAATCAATGACACCTTTAGCCATCTTCAGTGTAGAAATCAAATCTAGCTGGTGTAGACTTGTAAATTTCGGAAGAAGACTGATGTCATCTTCAATAACCAAATCTATATTTTTTACTGTACCAGGTTTATCGTCCATTCTTACAGCATCCACAATTATCACAAGTGAATTTCCCTCTATAACATTCAAAAGTTCAAAACTTGATGTTCCAATCTCGTGAATCTCCACTAATTTTGAGATATCTCTTTTTTTGAGTTGTCTGACTATGTGAATACCAACTCCTTCATCGCTCAAGAGTACATTGCCTACTCCTATCACGATTGGTTTGGAATTCTTGTGGGTCATATTTGATTCAACTGCAGTATGCACGATTAACTTTTCAATATTTATGGTGAGGATTTGAACCATTTCCAATGTAAAACATCATGTAAAACTACTAAGATGACAAATATCAGGCTCAAAATAATATGGATGCCTATCTAATTATGGCGAGACAATTTTAAGAATCTCGTAAATGATGTTTCGCCTACATCTTGTGAAGAATTAAGTTGAAAGCCAAGACCTTAATTTCTAGATAATTCTTCAGATTATAATCTCAAAAATTGTAGCAATCAAGAAGAAAAGAATGATAGTAAGCGTGTTTACTCTTCATAAATTTCTCCGGGATATCGATGCTTTGTATTGTTTCAGGTAGCGTATTTCGATGGGCATTTGGTCAGAATCTGGTTAGCGATCAACTGACCATCAGTATCTAATTCACCAATTACCACTACGTTTATTCCTTCCATGAAATTTTGAGGGATAGGACCTTTATATGAAACTATTATATCGTCTTGCTCATCCTTGAGCATAAATTTTAGACTTTGCGAATCTCCTGTTAATGGTCCCGTAACGTTTCCAATTACTTGTATTTCTTTTCCATAATATGCTTGAGGATTGTTTTTTAAATCAGAGATAGGTATGTATGGATTCACGATTGTGGTGGATGCTTGAAATATCAGATATCCCGCTACAAATATGATTGCTAAGATTATTAGGATCTTCAATAGTTTTGGTTTCAAGTTGATTCATACTTTTAATTTATTTAGTTTCTTTGAAATCTTCATAATTTTACTATGGAGCCATGTGAGATAGAGGAATATTAAGACCCAGAAAATGGCAGAGACTGTGAATAGTAGTTCAAGTGTTGTCATTTTACATTCTCCATCTTAACTGATTTTATAGTATCTATGGTTCTGTACATCTCCACCGTGATGTAGAACATCCATAAAAACAGTAATGTTACTGCAAAAGTAGAAGTTAAAAGTGTTTGAAGAATCGTTGGTTCAACTCCAATCTGCAGTTTACTTGTGGGTATTAGAGGCATAGGGTGAATGGTTGCCAAGATGATAGTTGAGAGATAGCTCAAAGGAATACTGATAAAAGCTAAGATTCCAAGAACCGAAGAGACTCTAGCTCTCTGTTCTTTGTCATCTATTGCCATCCTGAAACTGATGTAACCAAGATATGCTAGCATAAGAACCAATGTTGTAGTCTGTCTCGGATCCCAATTCCAATATAGTCCCCAAGCGACCTTTGCCCATATTGCGCCCGTGATTATAGTGATGATACAGAAGAGTAGTCCAAGTAGAGCTGAGGATGATGCATACAAGTCCCATTTGAAATTGCGTGTCTTAAGATAAAGAATGCTACTGAGAAATGTGATTGTAAAAGCAAGATAGGAGACCCAGGCTGAAGGTGTATGAATAAAGAAGACTCGGTAAGAGTCTCCAAGAGTTCTTTCCGGTGGAGCCCACAGGAAGATCATGTATAAGGCAGCAAGATTGACCAAGAATATTATAATTGGATAAATTTTCTTCATATTTTCACCTTTAATCATATAGAACATATTCAAATGTTATCCAAAGAGCGGCAATCATTAACAGAAGAAATGCGAAGTTGATCTGTAGCTCTGGAAGAATAGAGTTCACGTCTGCTCCGACAGCGAGTTTACCTGTGGCAAGTATTGAAGGTATAATTGTTCCAGGAAGCAGTGGCATAGAGAGAGCTGGTATAATAAGTGCTCTTGACTGTGAATACATTGCC
>Ga0154710_127_pt2 | contig 40875 bp, 48 predicted proteins | sample Rifle2008BG13ft_FD_105570 | JGI IMG/M metagenome (GOLD analysis project Ga0154710, IMG submission 105570) | Candidatus Bathyarchaeota archaeon RBG_13_38_9
GTACAGGTTCAGCTCCAATATCAGTAGTCATCGCTGCTAGGACAAGACTATTAATTTCTACGATCTTTCCTTCTTGATTATTGGAATCTAGAGATGTGAGCTCATTTCCTGTAGAAAGGATCCCAATTTTCGGTTTTTTAAATACTTCAACCGATCTGATTCTGAGGGCTCCCAGCATACCGATGTCCTGGGGCTTCAGTTTCATTCCCTTTTTTAAAATTAGTTCTCCTTGTTTGACATCTTCTCCTTTCCAAGATACATCTTCACCTGGAGGTACGGATTTGCATATTTGGATCATACCAGGCTGAATCGCATCTGTATATTCCACCATAACAACGGCATCCGATCCTTTTGGTATTGAAGCTCCAGTAGGAACATAAGTTGCCTCACCCGAAGTAATGGTGAATTCCGAATTAGTAGCTCTGGATTTCAACCGAAGAAGTATTGGATTGCTTGGTGATGCATTGAATGTGTCTATCGCAGATACTGCGTAGCCGTCTACAGCAGATTGATTATTCTGAGGAAGATCATATTTTGCCTTAATATCGCATACGAGAACTCTATTAAGAGAGCTTTTGATTGGTAGAATTTCAGAATCAAGAATATTCATTCTAATTGATCCGTAAAGCATCTCCAAAGCTTCATCAATTTTTACCATCTCACAAGATTTTATGTGTGATGTCATGTTGAATTCTTTTTCCCTTAAATGGTTGAATTAGTTTTGTATAGATGCTTATGTTTCTTAGTTCAATTTGTATCGTATCGTCATAGATGGTATATGTTAACGATTTAATCGAGGAATTGTGAAAGATAGATCCAATTCTTCTAATTTTTCTTCTTTTGGAATCCCTCTTTCAGTCCACCCTCTTTCTTCATAATAGTTTTTAAGCATCAATTCGAGTTCCACAATTTGTCCTTTACTTCCACCATCGTTAAGAGGTTCTTCTAGAAATCGTTTCGGAAGTGTATCATCTGATTTAGTTGCCCCACAAGTTATGTTAAACACTCTTTTCAAATTGTAAGTTCTTTCACCAACTTTTAGGAATTCATCCAATTTCATATCCCACCCTGTAACCATGTTAAGCATTGAAAGGACTGATGCAGGTGGGAGAAAGGCGAACTTGCACATAATTAAGGAGTCCATTATATCATGCCAGTTTTGGACTGCTATTACCGGAAAGGCTTTGTCATCAGTTGTGAAGCGTTCATATCTCTTGTGGATGCCTAGGTCTGGTACTCTCTCTCCTTGTTCGATATGATAGACAAGACCTCTAAGGTGACATGCTCCTCTGTGAGATGTTGCATATTGTAGTCCTAGCCCTTTGAAAGCTCTAGGATCGTGCATAGGTATCTCCAAACCTTTGACATGAAGAGCAAATTCTTCCGCTTCTTTATCAATTTCTTTTGCAGCTCGTTTGACACCTTTCGCTAGGATTTTGCCGAATCCTTTTGTCTTTCCAATTTGGTGTAGTGTGTTGATTATGGCGTCGCCATCACCCCATTTCAATGTGAGGCCTTCCATATTCTCTTTGGAAATCAAACGCTTTTCGTAGCATTCCATTGCGAAGGCTATCACGCTTCCAGAAGATATTGTGTCCATTCCATATCTATTACACAGCTCGTTACCAATGGCTATGATGTTCAGGTCATCATTAAGACAGAGTGCTCCTAAGGAGGCGCATGTCTCATATTCTGGACCTGATCCTTCTTTTCTTGTACCTGATTCATTTCCAGTTATGTGTCTCCCACATGCTATTATGCATCGATAGCATGCCCATTGCTTTTTAAGAATCGATTTTGCCATGGCTTCACCACTGATTTTTTCTATGCCCTCTGTCCAAGAACCTTTGTTGAAATATTTTATCGGGACGTCTCCGTATTCGTGCATCATGGTCATGATTCCGTCAGTGCCATAAGAGGAGTATATTTGGGCAGTTGGATGAGATCTGATTGTTACATATATTCTTCGAAGAAATTCTTTTAACATTTCATTTTTAGCAGCTGGGATTACATTAATTTTCGTCCCTCTAACGGCTATTGCTTTGAGATTTTTAGATCCCATAACCGTTCCAACACCGCATCTACCTGCGGCACGTCCTGAGTCGTTTATGATTGATGCGAATAGGACGCCATTTTCTCCAGCTTGACCAATTGATGCAACCTTAAGCGATTGATCTTCCAATTCATTTTTGAGATATTCTTCTGTTTGATATGTGTCTGTTCCCCATAATTTTGAAGCGTTTCTTAGTTCTATTTTCCCATCGATTATTGATAGGTATACTGGGGTATCCGATCTTCCTTTGATGATTATCCCATCATACCCAGAGAATTTTAATTCTGGACCCCAAAATCCAGCTGCGTGTGATTCTGCCCATAAACCTGTAAGTGGAGATTTTGTACACACACAATATCTTCCACAAGATGGAGACGCGGTTCCTGTTAATGGGCCAGTCATGAATAACAAAATGTTTTCAGGAGATAGTGGGTCGACCGATGGATCTAATTCGTCAAAAATGATTTTAGCCGCTAAGCCGCTTCCACCGATGTATTCTTTTAAATCATATCTGTCAAGGTTCTCAGTAAATATTCTTGATTTGGTGAGATTTACTCGAATTAGCTTGTTTATATGTCCGAACATCGATTGAATACCATCATATTTTATAGAGTTTCTTAATCAGCTCTATTTGGTCTGAAGGGATCTCCTCGGGAGGCCCAAAAATGTTTGCGACAAAAGTCATTATGGCTGCTTCTTCAAGGATTTCAACAGTAGATAGGGCTTCGATAAGATCAAAACCAACAGTTATGACTCCATGGTTTTGAAGAATCATTGCTCTCTTACCGAGTATGGTATCGCCTACTTGATTGCCCAATTCCTCTGTTCCTGGATATTTGAAGGGTAAAATGGGTACATCCGCCAGTATGGTTGCGGCTTCAAATGTAATCGGTCGAAGTTTCACATTGGCCAATGCGAGACCCATAGTGAAAGGGCTATGAGTGTGTAATATGGCGTTAACATCAGTTCTCTTCTTATAAATCGCGGTGTGAAAATACCATTCAATTGATGGTTTGAACATTCCTTCAATAACTTTGCCCTCTAAATCTATGTTTACTAAATCTGAAGGATTAAGGTCTGGTTTGTAAAGCCCACTAGGAGTAATCCATGCCTTTTCTTCTCCCATTTGTCGGGCACTTGCGTTTCCGCCTACACCTGTCATAAGGCCTCTACTATGAAGGGATTTCATGCAATCTATGATCTGTTTTTTCAGGTTTTTTTCATCTAGATTGATGCCCATGTTATTCACGAACTAACTTCTCATTAGTATTTACTAGGTAAATTAGTTTCACTTTGTAAATCTTCCATATCGATTTATGTTGTAATGTTATCGATAGATTGAAATTCTCCTTTTCATTCTAACAGAATCGATTCTCTTTGATTGAAAAACCTTTGGCTGCAATAGTCTCTGCTGGCCTTTCAAAGTTTGGAAAATTAGATGGCCTTTCTGCTAGAGAAATTTTTACTTATGCTGCAAAAGAAGCGTTCGATAAATGTCCAAATCTTGATCCAAGGAAAGATGTAAAGGGATTATATCTAGGTCACATGACAGAATCTGCAGAACATCAAGGTCATACCGGACCTCTGGTGGCAGATTGGATAGGACTGAATCCTATGCCTGCTGTAAGGTTTGAAAACGCATGTGCGTCATCTGGTGTTGCTTTAAGGTGTGGTATTCAAGCAATTAAATCGGGATTTGTAGATGTGATTATGGTCGGTGGTGTTGAGAAACTAACACATTTAGCAACCTCTGATGCAACCGAATATCTTGCTCTTTCAGCGGATAACTTTTTTGAACAATGGCATGGATTTACATTCCCAGGATTATTTGCTTTGATAGCAAGAGCCCATATGCATGAATATGATACTACAGGAGAGCAATTAGCTACAATTGCAGTGAAGAATCATCATAATGGTTCATTAAACCCAAAAGCCCAGATGCAAAAAGAAATTACTATAGAGCAAGCAATGACATCAAGAGTAGTCGCTTCACCATTGAAACTATTCGACTGTTCTCTCATTTCAGATGGTGCATCATGTGTAATCCTTACAAAACCCGAGCTAGCAAAGAGGTTTTCTGATACCCCCATATACATACAGGGGAGTGGTCAAGCAAGCGATACTATCGGACTTTATGAAAGAGATGATCTGACTTCACTGAATGCTGTAACCTTAGCTGCACGAGATGCTTACGAAATGTCTGGAATGAAACCAAAAGATATTGATGTTGCCGAGGTTCACGATTGTTTTACAATTGCAGAGTTAATTATCTGCGAGGATGTTGGATTCTGTAAGAAAGGTGATGGAGGCAAACTGGTTCAATCGGGTGATACTGCAATTGATGGGAACATTCCCATTAATACAAGTGGTGGGCTAAAATCAAAGGGACATCCAGTAGGTGCAACAGGTGTGGCTCAAGCATATGAGATATTTTTACAGCTTACAGGACAAGCTGGGGCACGTCAAGTGAATGATGCTGAAATAGGTCTAACTCTGAATCTTGGAGGACATGGGTCCACGGCTGTAGCTCATGTTTATAGCAACACAATATAAACACAAGATTCCAATTTAGATGAAAAGGAGTTAAAGAGTTTGGAAGAAATTACCCTTAACCGAGATAAAAAAGGAGAGATTCTGCCAACTATCCAGAATTTCTATAGATTCTGTGGACATGGAAGACTCATGGCATTGAAGTGTATTGAATGCGAAAAATTAATAATCCCACCGAGAATTATCTGTCCCAAATGTTCATCATCTAGATTTAAATGGATCCAATTAAGTGGCAAGGCAAAATTACGCACTTTCTCTTTTATTCACATAGCTCCGAAACAGTTCAGTTCACAAGCTCCCTACATAATTGGTATAGTGAAACTCGAAGAAGGTTTGTCTTTATCTGGTCGAATAATAGTTGACAAAGATGTAAAACTTGAGATAGGAATGGATTTAATTGTTGAGTTTGAAGATACAGTATCTGTAGGGTGGCCACAATGGCCGCGATACTATTTTAGATTGGCTAAAGTAATAGAACAGTAAAAATGTAATTCCAAGTCAGTTGAAGGTCATAATATACGAGCCTAATTTTGAAGATCCTTATTGTCCAGAAGTAGGTTTGCCCAAGTAACGGCCACATCTATCACAATAGATAGAGTCTGGAGGGATATCCTCTTGGCAATGGATGCAGACTCTTTTAGGCGGTTCGGTTGGTCTAGGTTCAGTTACAGGAGATGTAGCTGTGGCTGATACTGGTTGTTCAGTTGAAGGTTTCTGAGGAGGAGGTTCAGTAGGTCTAGGTTTAGATGTTGGAGGTTCAATAATTATGGGTTCGACGGGTGGAGGACGAGCTTCGGTTGTTTTCGGTTCAGTCTCTGGGGGCTCTTCAAGGTGTCCAATCGTCTTATACTTCATTAATTGAATTTCGATCGTCCTAACTTTAGTGTCAAATTCTTGTTTGGTAATCTTTCCAGAAACATATTGTTTCGAAGTGTTTTCTAAATCTGTTTGAAGCTTTTCTAGTTTCAGAGTATCTGTATCAGGCATCTCAATTGGTTGTGGCCTGACTTCCCGTGGTCTCATCATTATTTGTTTTTGTCGTAGGCGCTTTTTACGTCTCTTGAATAGGATTTCACCTAAAATAATGACTATAACAACAGCGACGAAGGGTAGTATTATTAATAGAATCTGCCAGTCGAATGGCATGCTAATTTGCGCTATTACCATTTCGCATTCCTTCTGAAGATAATTGTATGAATATTCCAGATGGAATGTATGAGCTGATGTATGTGAGGGTCGGGATAACTGGACATTTCTTTATCAATCTAATTATTTCTTAGTCTGTCTTCTAGTTTTTTCGAGTTCTGATAATATTTCTTGTCTCAAACTTTCAATTTCCGACTCCGCTTCAGTAGTTTCCTTTTTAGATGGAGTTGAGATCTGTCTCTTTTCATATAATCCAGAAGATGAAGGAATCGATATGCCAAATTTTTCAGCCATCTCTTCGACTTTATTTCGCTCCTGATTAAGTTGACTTTTTGTTTTATCCAGTCTTTCAATCAATTCTTGTTGGGAATCGCTCAATAGATTCAATTCTTTATCGCATCTCATAAGATGCTTAATGCTCTGGGTAATTCGTCTGTACTGTTCAGCTTTCTCATTCGTTTCGCTTAATCTTTGTGAGTATCTCTGATGCAATTCATCATATTGTGTTTCATCTACTTCGCGTCCGTCGCGCATTCTCTCAAGTTCTTCAAGAGCGGCTCTTAATGCAACCTGCTCTGCTCTATAATATGATGACTGCTTTTCAGCAGACTTTATCGATTTTTCGAATTCCTCTTTACTCAATATAAGGCACCCATGTGTCATCAAAATAATTAGACGCTAATATACTCTTCATTATCTGGTCAATATATGCGTTTGTAATCATAGGGGTCTATAGACCCGTATACTATTTTTTTGACTTATTTTCCAATTTGCCAATTATTAAATCCTGAATTGTGTATAATATGTTATGGGAATCTTCATGGCAAATATTGAAAGAGTGAAAAGTGGCATTCCTGGTCTAGACGAGATGCTGAATGGAGGCATACCGAAAGGCCGTGTAATCTTAGTGGTTGGTGGACCTGGAACTGGAAAAACTATCTTTTGTACACAATTTTTAATCAATGGTATCAAACAATATGGCGAGCCGGGATTATTCATAAGTCTTGATGAGACTGGTTATCACATAAAACGTGAATTGGCTTCTTTCAATTGGGACATTGCTCAACTTGAGCGAGATAAAATGTGGACTCTAGTGGATCTCTCTCCCTTTGGACATATGGCTAAAGAAATGAAGCGGTCGAAAATAGCTTTAGGAAAAAGAGAATTTGCTTTAGAAAAAGCAATAGACGATATTAAGAAAGGAGTGAAATCTGTAGGAGCTAAGAGAATAGTAATCGATACTATGAATTCGTTAACCTATCAATTTCCTGATTCCCTTCAACGTCGAGCAGTAATACTCTCTCTAATGGAAGTATTCGTATCTACGGGAGCAACAACTCTAATGACTGCTGAATTGCGAACTTCTGGCTTGGAGAGAGAAGTACAATTAGAAGAATATTTGGCTCATGGTGTAATAATCATGCAAACTCTACAAGTAGGTAAAGCGGCTACAAGGATTCTTCAGATAGAGAAGATGCGAGAAACACCAATCGATACTCAAATGAGGCCATATCGAATTAACGAAAAGGGTATTGAAGTCTATCCTAAGGAAAGTGTTTTCTAATCTAGTGTTTCGTTAGAATTCTCTCTACTAGAGATGTTGAATGTTCTAGCTCCGCTGGATATGAGCGTCTATTTGGACTAAATGTTCTTAGGGCGGATTCTCAGATGTCGAAGCTACTTCCGCCTCAAGTGGAGCTGGTGGTGGTGTGGTAAGCATTGTCCACCCTATCCACATGCATATCAATAGTGCAGCAATCACGAATAGAAACACTGGAATGGCTATTGCCCACCAGTCAAGCCAAGATGGCCAGCTAGGTATATATGTAGACACAACTGGTGCAAAGAAAGCTGCTATGTATACAATGGTGATGATTAGCGAGATTAGAAGTATCAATCCACCATAGGTTCGATCTTTATTCATATTATATCCCTCTAATAATGCTAAATCATAAAGGTTTGTGATGATATATAACTTTTAGAATCGATATGTAACTTTGCTTCTAAACATATATTCTACCGGTATCCTGGTCTTGTGGTTAGTAATCTTGATAAGGTCATGGATGTGAATGGGTATCCTTTATTCTTTTCACTTAATTCAGTCAACAGCTCATCTACTGTAAAATCGTTAGTCTTTTTTTCATTTCTAATTCGAACGGGATATTTTTTGGTTCCTAACTCCTTCTTGCCAATTACCATGATGTAAGGAATCCAGTTTACTTCTGCATCTCTAACTCTTTTTTGAAGTGTTTCTTCACGATCGTCAATGTCGACTCTGCTCATTTTTTCGAGTTCATCAGCTATTCTATTTGCGTCCGTTAATTGTTCTGAAGTCACTGGAATGATTCTGATTTGTGTCGGAGAAAGCCATAAAGGAAGTTGAGGTTTCTTTCCGAGTTTTTCAGCCTTTGTGGCACAGTCAAATATTGTAAACATGTATCTTTCTACGGTTCCTATAATTGCAGTATGGATTATGACAGGATGTTTCTTCTGCCCATCATGATCTGTATAAGATATATTGAATCGTTCTGCGTTTCCAACGTCTATCTGAAATGTAGCTATTTCACGAGGTCTATCTAGCTCGTCTATGATTGTATATTCAACATTCAATACCCAGTAGAAGACTCCTTCAGGAACGAAATTGATCAATATTGGTTTTCTTTCTACTTTTACGAGCTCCATAAAATAGTCTTTATTGTTTTCAAAGAATTTTTGTGTAGTATTATAGATTGAAACATATTCTCTGTCTAAAGCTCTTATTTCATCATAGATCTTTTCATGTACTTTATGTGAGACGGTTTTTGCTTCGTCAGTGTCTCTGCAATATATGTGAAGGTCAGGCATATGGAGTTTCCTAACCCTAAAGCAGAGTAAAAGTTCACCACTTTGTTCCAGTCTATAGCTGTCTGCCAGTTCAAAGGTTCCAAAAGGAAGCTGTTTGTAACTTAAGGTCCAATCTTTAACCATGGCAAATTGTTGATGGCAGGCTGCATATCGCATTACAAAACGTTTCTGATCCAAATCAATTTCATATAATCTGTCTCCAAATAACTCAGCATGTTGTTTGACGGATTCGATGGAAAGATCGAACATGTTTGTTCCTCTTACTTTGAATAGTGGAATGCCTGTCGATTTGGCTTGCGACCATGCATGTTCGCTAATCAACTCGAAGAGTAGAGTTCCCTGGGGGCCAAATCGCATATGTCCTACGTCAGAGTAGGGTTCCCATTCAATTCCAAATTTTTTACAATACTCAAGGTACTTAGGTTCTCCTCCATGGAGTGCTTTTTTGAATACTTCTTTTTCAATGAGGGATTTGAATTCGTGATCTTGATAGTTTAGATATTCTTCGGGGTCACTCAGTTTGCCGTCGGGACTGAAAACCTTAAATTTTGTCTCTATCGGTTTAGGCTTTGACTTGGGCTTTTCAACGCTGATGCTTTTCGATAATTCTGCCATGGGGTGTCCTTTACATTCCAATTTGAAACTCTTATAGTAGCCAAAGGGGCTTCTTTTTACATTCAATCTTCGTGAAGCAAGATTCTTCGTTAATTGTATTAACAGAGGAATGGCTAAGGATGGAGGTCCTAAGTCATCAGATAAATGGGCATATGGGTACACGAGAATGTTAGTTGTTCCTACGTTTGAGGCTGTTTTCGATATCTCATCTGCAACCTGAAGAATTAAACTATCTGTATCTTGCTCATCATTACTCTCTATTGTACAAAAGACAATTAGTGCGTCATCGATACTGTCTTTTTTTAGTTCCTCTACTAGGGGTTCTGCTGCTTTAATCGCCTGACTTTTCACCTCAAACTCAAAATGGTTGCTATGAATAAGCAATATTCTCAGATTTCAAAACACTCCTACATTGAACGCTACTTTGACATTCGCCATTTTTCTATGATTCTATCTTTTTTTGTTTTCTTTTTGAATTCCTTATAGTGATCTTTACATAAGTAGGCTCTTCTTGAGCTTCCAACTTTCAACCCAGCTTTTGTTGCTTTTTCGACAGCTAGCGATCTTAAAGCGGTATTATTGCATCCTGACACGCTGCAATTTGTGCCTTTTTCAATCTTGCCCATTTTCGTCCTCCACCTATCAAGATCATTACATACGATGATTTATTGTTTCATACTTCTTTCCATTTTTAGCTAACGGCGGTATCTTAATGAGTAAATGTAGAATGGTAAGATCAAGGTCTTATAATCTGTGGTGAATCGATTGATCACTACTTTCAGGAATAGGGTGAACACTGTTCTAACTCGTCTTGCTTTATCACTTGATAATTTGGGTTTTACTCCTAACATGTTGACCGTAATCGGCTTTATCTGTGCTGCGATGGCGGGTGTATTGTTCTATATGAGAATTAATTGGATGTTTACATACATTATAGCGCCATTACTAATTCTTTTATCAGGTCTAATGGATGCTCTTGACGGTCCATTGGCTAGGCTTGGAAAAGCATCGAAATTTGGTGGGATTCTTGATTCTACTTTTGATAGACTTGGAGAAATCCTAATCTTCTCAGGAATAATTCTAGGTGAGCTGGCAAGTCCATTCTGGGGAATTGCCGCAATATCATTTTCACTTATGGTAAGTTATGTCAGAACAAGAACTGAAGTGGAAAATGTTAAGATGGAAAGTATTGGGATCGCAGAAAGACCTGAAAGAATGCTTGTACTAATTATTTCCTCTTTTCTAGGGATGGTCGAGTATGGACTTGCATTGATAGCAATCTTATCGATCATAACGTTTCTTCAGAGAACTGTATATGCCTATCAGCATGTTCGATAAGTAATAATAAGAATAAGGGCTAATTATGTGTTCCTACGTTCGCCTCTGGCTCTAACTTTTGAAACACCAAAATGTACGGCGCATGAAACACAATACTGTTTGAATGTAGATGGTCTTCCTAAGTAGGCTCCGCTTGCTCTCAATTCTCTTGCCAGGCTTGGATCAACGAGTGAGAACCGACTGGTGACTCGCTTTGCTTTATCTCTGGGAACTAACATGCCGCAGTTGGTGCATTGGACACCTTCACTTCGTCCTTTGCCACCTTTGCTTCTTCCACTAGATTTTCTCTTTTTCCCCATTGTAAATCTAGCATAATTGCTACAAATAGAGCTCCTTAAACATTACGCCTACAAACAGATAAAATTGAGATAGATTGTTAAATAGGTTTTTGTTACACGCACTAAACATATGTGATTATAGCAGAATTGCATTGAAAGAGAAATAGCTAAAACTTTGTTTTCATAAAATAAGTACTGGTAGGCAATGACGAGTCTGACCCAACTGATTGCGTGATTTGGATCTTGAGTGCGAGAGCCTGCCACTTTTTTAAGAGATGCTTTTTAGAGTGAATATTTGTTGATCTGGATATGATTCAATTTCTAGATTAGAGTAATATTTTTCATTACACTTGAATAAACTTTTTAAATTCAAATTCATAAACTCTCCTTGGGGTTTATCGGTTTGGCAAATCGATCTCTAATCTTGATAATTGGAATCGTAATTGTTGTCGTAGCTGCTGGAATATATTATATGTCTACGTCTTCAGGACCTAATGGAGAATACGTGACACCCACTGAAATAGTTACGTCTCCAAAATTTATGAAAGGTGAAGAACTGTATGTGGACTATTGCTCTAGATGCCATGATGCTAAGGGGGTTGGAGGAGTAGGACCAGCGCTTTCAGCCAGCAATTTGGATAGGAGCGTTATCGAGAATGGTGATCTCGATGAAGGGATGCCAGCATTTAAAGAAGAGTTGAGTCCAGAAGAAATTGATGCTATAATCGATTATCTTAGTTCATAGACGGTGCACGCTAGATTAATTTTCTGGAATTGTATATGTTATTTTTTTTTAAGGAAACTTAATGTATCAAATCAAATAATTATCGTGTGACAGATTTTGTTCGATCTTACAAAGCGTTTCTCTATTGGGATAAATATTGATGATCCTTGGATATATGCTGGAATAATGGCTCCAAAATCGATTATCATTCCTCATCTTTTATTCATCAGACTTCCAGTAGAAAAAGCTCTTGATAAAATTGATGAACTTGCATTTTAGAAACATAAACATGTTCTCCAAAAAAAATCTGTTTGCATGGATTGTCGAAAAGCTATCATATCATTGGCACAGAATCTGGTCTCAGCAAATATACAATTTGTTCGATGTTGATTTCCATGGAAATTATTTGAGCCTATTCTTCCCAGTAAGAACAAACTAGAAATTTTACTCGACGAATCATATGAACACTGGCCTCTGGATGATTTAGTTGAGGTATTGACAGATCATGGTGTAGGTATTATTCCGATTGTTGCTTGTGGATATCAACGTATGCTTCCTCATGGACTAAAAGTTGATTCTGATAGAACGTCTTATGTTAAACGTGCATCAATTCATACAAGACTTTTAGTTCGTAAATATAAAAATAAAATACGATTTTGGCAAATAGAAAACGAACCTAATTGGTGGAAGATGCATGCTGCAGGTGGTTGGCGGTCGGGTCTATCCTGGATTGATCCTCATGATTTTGCATACCGATTATTAAAAGAGCTTAATGATGCTGTCCATTCAGAAGATTCGAATGCAATTACAATAATTAATTTGGAAGCAGACGCAAAAACAACTAAAGCAAATTACTTTGCACCATTATGTGATCTTCTAGGACTTGATTTCTATCCAAATTATAAGGCGTCTTCGCCAATTGATACTTCAATATTTAAAAAAGCTAATCAAGTAAAAAGTGAACTTGACAGAAAAGTGATAATCTCAGAAACAGGATACCCGAGTGGGCCTTTCTTCTTAGGTTATTCAGCTTCAAAGCAAGCAAAATATGTATCCCAAGCATGTTCTGATTCTTCTGATATTGATGCTATATGTGGTATAGGAATATGGCGCTACAGGGACTCTGTGTGGAGGTCATTTCCTTTCCAAGAAAACCATTTTGGTCTCATTAATAGTATGGGTAATCCAAAACCGGCGTGGAATTCCTTAAAGAATATGATTAGGACGCTGACCTTAAGAATCAAATGGCATTTAATAAATTGGAAAAATCCAATAGTTCTTGAAAAGAGGATGATCAAATTATTTCAGACATTTCTCTAAGCAGTAGCCTTTTTGATCAATGAATGCACAGTAAACTAGGCTAGTGACAAATCTAAATAGGAATGCGCATCAGACTACCTCAAAGGTTTGAGCAATGGTTTTCCAGGTAGGTAAAATTCCTTCTGAGATTCTTAAGAGCATCGTTTTTAGAAATCTAGGAATGGCCAATGATAGACTTTTAGTTGGACCTGGAATTGGAGAGGATGCCGCAGTAGTGCGATTTGGGAATAAAGCATTAGTTCTTTCAACTGATCCTATCACTGGGACCGCTTCTAATGTCGGCTGGTTTTCTGTGCACATAAATGCGAATGATGTTGCTACGTTCGGAGCGAAGCCAAAATGGTATCTGTGCTCAATAATGTTGCCGAAAGGTTCTAGAAAGAATGTTCTGCGCGGGATCATGAAGCAGATTGATTCTGCATGTACCGAATTAGGGGTGACAGTAATAGGCGGTCATTGTGAGGTTACAACGTTTTTAAAGAAGCCAATACTTGTAGGATTCATGCTGGGTGAGACCCGTCTTAATCGATATGTGACGTCAGGAGGTGCTTCTGTGGGAAATGTGCTAATGTTGACTAAGACTGTGGGAATCGAGGGAACTGCGATTCTGGCAACTGATGCAGAAAACATATTGAGAAAACATCTGAAGAAAGGAGTAATAAGACGAGCCCAGAATCTTTATAAAAAAATTAGTGTTGTCAAGGAGGCGCTCATGGCTATGGAAGTCGGTGGAGTAACTGCAATGCATGATCCTACTGAAGGTGGAATTCTGTGTGGTATATGGGAATTGAGTGAGGCATCACATCTCGGAGTTAGGATTTACCAAAATAGAATTCCTATATCTTCTGAAACTAGGAGTATTTGTAAAATATTGAAAATTGATCCTTGCAGACTAGTGAGTTCAGGTTCTCTTCTTATTGCGGCGAAGAAATCCTTTGCACCTAAAATTATTAAGGAATTATCTGGGAAACGGATTCCTATTTCTGTTATAGGTGAATTCACAAAAAGAAAACATGGAAGAAAGCTTTTATCGATTGATGAAAGCGTCATTGAATTGAAACCGCCTTTTCCGGATGATGTTTATAATGTGTGTTCTAAATTGAGATAGATGCTCAAGCAATATTGGATATGATCAGATTGGTTCTTTTTAAATTTCGTTGGTTACTGATGGCCTCTATATCAGGCATAATTGCTTTGGCTCTAGCTCTCTATAGCATACGATTGCATCCTTCTCCCACTGTCTATGGAGAACAATTTATTTTGAATGAGTGGGCGCCTATTCCGTTCATACAGTTTAAACCAATTACTCTAATCTTTGTTTTTGTCTTTCTGTTCTATACCTTTTTAGTTCAACATTTTGAGAATAAAATTGCGAAGCTGAACCGTGATATTCATCTGTTTCTATTTATCGTCGCCTTTTTGATGACAGTAGGCTCTCTTTACGAATTATTTTTTAATTTTACACTTTGGGCGGCTTTGATGTCAACTACCGGCGTTTCAAACCCAGATATTCTAGTTAACAAATTTCCAAATCCGGAAACGGCTGTCTCACTTGTATATGCAAGCAAATTGGTGATTTTGATCTTTGCTATGTCCTCATACTCTGTGTTTTTCTTACATAGACTTGATATGGCTCGGCACTTTAGGTCTAATAGAGCGCATTAGAATTCGTTTTAATAGGTTTTATTTTACTTTCGATGATCTCTACCGTTTATATCCGTTAGAATGTACAAGAATAGTTACTGTTTGCGAGTCCCCATGAGGGGTGATGCTATATGGTAGGTAAACCTGCAAAAATCAGAGATGACTTGATACACCAAGTTTTACTCCGTCCGACCGTCTTCGAAGATGAGACGCCGCTATCCCTAGAACATATTCCAGGAACACTGCCTCACAGAGAGAAACAATTAATTTTTCTAGCACAATTATTCAGATCACTCATTGAGAAGCCTGGTTCAACAAGCCAGAGGGTTTTGATAACAGGTCCTGTAGGAACTGGAAAGACGGTAATGGCTCAACGATTTGGACTGGACCTAGTCAAAATCGCAAGAGACAGAAAAATAGGCCTGCGCTATATCCATGTTAACTGCCGCGAGTGTAAGGGAAGTTTGTTCGCGGTTCTGAGAAAGGTAATGAATGAATTTGAAGAACAATTCCCCAAGAGAGGATTCTCATCAGAGGAACTATTGCAAGCAATAATGCGCATTTTGGATGAGAAGAATCTTTTCTTAATACTAGCTCTAGATGAACTTGAGGCTTTACTCGAGGCCGATAACTCGGCACTCTATGCTCTGACCAGAGTTCAAGAAGACAGAGCAACCTCTCCTGTACGCCTTTCACTAATATGTATGCTCAGAGAACTAAAATATCTGGAACTTCTTGACAGAAGTACAGTGAGCACACTACAACAGAATTTGATCGAATTAAATCCCTATGTATCCAACGAACTCTTCACTATTCTGAAAGATCGAGTAACTCTAGCGTTCAAAGAAGGGGTAGTCCAAGACGAAACAATAGAATTGGCGGCTGATATAGCCTCATCAAGCGGTGATGCACGATATGCCATAGAACTTCTTTGGAGGGCTGGAAAATACGCCGACTATGATGATAGTAAAGATGTCAAGCCTGAATATGTCAGGAAAGCTGCTGGGACCGTATATCCAACCCTGAGAGACGAGTACTTGAGAACTCTTTCTCTAAATGAAAAACTGTTTCTCCTTGCTCTATCAAGATATCTTGAAGATAATAACGCGGCCTATGCAAGTATGGGTGAAATTGAAGAAGCCTACAAGGTCGTCTGTGAAGAATACAATTCTCAACCTAGAGCTCACACACAATTTTGGAAGTACATGAGGCTCTTGAGTGCAACAGGATTGATCTCAACAAAGCTCTCAAGCAAAGGTGCCAAAGGAAGAACCACCATGATAGGCTTATCCTCAATATCTGCTTCAACAATGAAAAAATGTATTGAAGCTGCTCTGGAAGTGTTCTCCACAGATGTCGCTAGAAACAGTCGTACCACTTGATGAGATTCTTTCTTGTCGAGGAAAGACCAGAATTCTGATGCTCCTCTCAGAAGCAAGAGAACTGAACATAACAGAAATAGCAAAAAATGTTGGGTTAAATCACTCTACGATAAATAATCATCTAATACAATTAGAAAAAACAGGGCTTATTACTGAAAAGAGATTCGGCAGAATCAGAATCTATAAGTACTGTGAAGAAGACCCAAGAGCACAAGCAATAAAAAACCTCATCAAAGTCTGGAATGATCAGAATAAGAAAAGGATGTAAAGAATTGTTTAAACAGCCAAGCAAGTTTAAAATGGTTGACATTTCGCTAAAAGATGCTGTCGAAAGAGAAGCCACAGCTATCGGCAAACTAAAACTGAGAAATGAAACCGCCAAGAAGCTAAGAGAAGGTAAAATCGAAAAAGGAGATCCTATATCGATTTCTGAGGTAGCTGCTACGCTGGCTACTAAAAATACTAGTCAACTTATTCCAATGTGTCATAACATCCCGATTTCTAATGTTGAGACGGCAACACGATTCGGTGATGATTATGTTGAAGTTGAAGTTCGTGTCAAAGCAATCGCCAAAACTGGTGTTGAAATGGAAGCCCTCACAGCCGTTTCAATATATCTATTAAATGTCTGGGATATGGTCAAAAAACTAGAAAAAGATCGTAATGGTCAATATCCAGATACTTGGATAGAATACATTAAAGTGAAGGAGAAGCTGAAGGCCACTAAGTGATGAGCAAGACATCAAGACTCCATCGAGAAGGAGCCGGAAAAAGTAAAGGGATCCTTATAATTACATGCAGTTCCTCAAGAGCTGTCCTTGCAAATTCTGGAAAGGCCTTTTCGGATCCATCTGGCGAAATGATTGAGAGAATGATGAAAGAGAATGGGCATCATGTTTATGAAAGAAAACTGATACCCGATGAAAGTGAAACAATTAATGCCATATTAACTGAAGCACTTCAAAAAGATGTTATAGATACAATAATCGTGACTGGTGGTACAGGCATATCGGAGAAGGATGTAACCATAGAAGTGGTGCAGAAGCTTATTGAAAAGGAGCTTCCAGGATTTGGTGAAATCTTCAGAAAAATAAGCTATGATGAAATAGGTGCAGCAGCTATTTTGACTAGAGCTATGGCCGGTATAGCTTCAAATAAACCAATATTCTGCATTCCTGGCTCACCAGATGCGGTAAAGAGATCACTTGATAAGCTAGTTCTGCCTGAACTTCCGCATATCCTGAAGCATGCACAAGGTTGCTGAATCCAGGCTTGACTGCTGACAAATATGGTCGCCCAATAGTAAATTTTAGGATCTCATTAACTCAAGAATGCGACCTAGAATGCTTCTATTGCCATAGGGAAGGACAAGAACATTCACATTCTAATGATCTTATGACGCCTGATGAGATTATTAAAATAGTGAAAATTGGAACTGAATTTGGAATAAAAAAGGTCAAATTAACTGGTGGTGAGCCACTAACCAGAAAGGACCTGAGTGAAATAGTACAACGTCTCTCTTCTCTATCTCAGATTGATGAGATCTCTCTTGTTACCAATGCTCGACAACTATCATTGGATAGAGCTGTTGAACTCAGACTATCAGGACTAAACAGAATAAACGTCAATCTTCCATCGGTAAATAAAGATACCTATAAAAAAATTGTTGGAAAGGATATTGAACCAGCTTTAGCAGGTATAAATTCAGCCATGGAAGCGAAAATAAATCCAGTTAAAATCAATATGGTCCTCTTGAAAGGATTGAATTCTGATGATGTTAAACCAATGATGCATTTCGCAGAAGATATTGGTGGAATTCTGCAAATTATTGAGCTCGAACCTCTCAAGAAAGCTGAGGAATTCTATAAACAATATCACTATCCTCTTGATGACCTCGAAAAGGATTTCTCCGCAAAGGCGAGTAACGTTACAGTAAGGAAGTCTATGCAAAATAGGAGAGTCTACACGCTGGGAAACCTGAAAGTGGAAATTGTTAAACCTGTTGAAAATTCTGATTTTTGCATGCACTGTACGAAACTCAGGTTAACAAGTCATGGAAAACTAAAGCCTTGTTTAATGAACCAAGAAACAATCGATGTTATAACTCCAATCAGACGTGGGGAACCTCCAGAAGTTGTACAAGGTCTTTTCAGAAAAGCGATAAGCCATAGGAAACCATATTACACAAGTATCGGAATTCCAGCTGTCGAATAATCCTTTCCAAAGAATCGAGTTCCTATCTCGATATTTAACGAATATTAATCATACATGTGAATAATAGAATCGAACAAACTCATCTTCAATATGATCTATCCTGGCAAATCCAAACCGAACTAATTGGATTGTATTATCTGATTTTTCATCAAACATTGGTTCTACTAATCCAGATAGTCTTTTTGCATCAGGCATAATGATCTCGGATTTGATATTGCCTTCTACAGGTAGCCAATGAATTAGTGGGGCGCCAAGTTTTCTAGCCTCATTATGGTCTTTGCTATGAAACTTGGTATAAACTGTTTTTTCATCTGAACTTATGTATTCTATATTGAAAAGTCCTATTAAACGAGTATGACCTTTCGTACAGATTTCATGATCTTTTCTTGAGATCAATAACTTTACAGAATTATTTTTAGGTATAATTCTGAGTGTACGAAAACCTTTGGATTTATCATTTGGATTTAAAAGTAGATTCGCAATTTGTGATTCATTAACACCTTTGACAATGAGCTCTATCGAATCATCAATGAAGAAGTACCTGTTTGAAGTAGGATCTATGATTTTACGATTTATTGCAAAAATATTCTCCCAACTCAATGTCGCATCTACTGGTCTTGGACCTACTTCATAAGCAATTGTTCGCAAAGCATCAGGGGTTATTCCTCTCCTTCTCAAGGCAACAAGAGTCGCAAGTCTAGGGTCATCCAAACCATCTACGGTTTTTTCATTGATCATAACCATTATTTTGGATTTGCTTAACGTTGTTCCTTCAACTTTTAGTCGACCATAATGGATTGACTCGGGATATATCCAAGAAAGATGCTTGTACAAGTAGAGCTGCCTATCCCTGTTAGTTAGATGCTCTTTACCTCTGATAATGTGTGTAATACCTAAAAGGTGGTCATCAATTCCTGCCGAAAAATTGTATAGAGGCCAGACTGAATACTTTTCACCTACCCTTGGGTGTGGCGTCTTTTTCATATCAATTATCCTTAGCGCAGGCCAATCTCTAATGGCAGGATTGGGGTGATCTATTTCTGTTTTAATTCTGACAACTGCCTCGCCTTCATGATATCCGCCATCAAGCATTTTGTTCCATCGTGATAAGTTGTCAATTGTAGACAATGTTCTACATTCACAATTTTTCTTAGCAAGTATTTTTTCTCTGAACTTTTCGGGTTCACATGTACAGACATAAGCTCCACCAATTTCAAGCAATTTTCTAGCATGTTCATAATAGATTTGAATTCGATCGCTCTGAATATACTCAGAATTCCACTCGCATTTCAACCATCTCAAGTCATCTCTGATCATATCATAAAATTCTAGTGAAGATTTCTTTAGACGAGGGTCAGTATCCTCGAATCTAAGAATAAAATCTCCATTGTACATTTTTGCATAATCATGAGAAAGTACTATTGCTCTAACGGAGCCAAGATGTAATGTGCAGTCTGGATTTGGTGAGAATCGAGTAACGATCTTTTTAAATTTTTTAACATTCTTCAGGGGTGGAAGAGTCTTTTGCTGTTTTTCCTCAGTAACTTGTATTGAATCTGGCCATTTTTCTGTTAAAAGTGACATTTGTTCTTCGATGGTAAGCTGATTTATTTCAAAAACGATAGTTGATACAAATTCTTTCAATTCTTTAGCCTTTTTTCTTAACTCAGCTCTTTCTCCTAAAACTCTTCCAAGGACAACACCAACATTTGCTTCTCCTTCATGAGATGTTGCATTGATAAGTGAATGTTTCTTGATGATCTCTCTAATTTTATCTGTAAAGTTCAAAATAATCACAATAGGTCTCTTTTAATTCCAATATCAAAACTGATTATGGATCATATGTGATTTAAAGAGTCGACTGATTCATTTGCCTTTATTGGAATTGCTGTTTTTTGATGTGATTGTTTAAACTTAAATTTGTAGTCTAGGTATTAATACGTTGAGTATAATTTCTCCACCTGAAGGAAGTGGTGGGATTGCGAAAAATAATCCTAAGAAATATTTCTTTTGCATTTTTGTTATTGTATTTTCTTTTCAGCTTCTGTAATTGTTTGGGGGAAGAAAAGTCAATTTTGACCAATGGAGATTTTGAAGCTGGTAGATTAAGGGCATGGGGTGTAGAGGGACCGGCTAAAGTTGTTAAAACATATATCGTTTGGGGAAATATTTCACAGATGGAAGCAACTGATTTCCCAGCGGCTGTACCTCACTCTGGGGAATATTTTCTAGTTCTTGGAGATGAGAATGTTGCTGGAACAATATCGCAAAGTGTTAAGATTCATGAAAATGCAACTCGGGCTGTAATATCGTTCTGGTATTCTTGTACTCCAACTACCGGTTCGAAACTGAGTTTCTGGATAAATGATGAGGAAGGAATGCCTGTGAGATCTGTAAACTTTATTGGAATAATGGCTTGGAAAGAACTTACATATGTTATTGATCCAAAATATTTTGGTCAAAAATTAACAATCGGTTTTCAAGGTGAGGGTATAACAAATTATCAAGCAATGGCTGATGAGCGTATGAGATATGAGTGTTTGATGCTTCTTGATGACGTCTCTTTAATTGTTGACGAGCCAATTTCGACACCAACTTCAACTGCAACGACTACCTCCACTAAGATCACGACAACAACGCCTTTGACTGAAACTCCTCCATCAAGAACTGGGCCTCCAATTGGATTATTTTTGAAAGCGCCAGGTCCTTTCGAAATAGCTATTATTCTATTGGTATCCTGGACTCCAATCGCGATAGCGGTATTATATCGTTCAAGAAAGATGCGTGAACAAAAAAGCCGTGTCAAAGTCAATAGCTAGTTGTATTGTTTGTAAGAGATTATGAATTGCATTTCTAAATCAAATCATTTCTAATCAGTTCTTCTGTAGTTGGCTTGTGTATTTTTAGCAGATCTAGACTTTCAAGTGTTGCTATGTGGCTTTTTTCGGAAGGTGATGCACATGCGTCGCATGGTACTATAAGTTCATATCCTAATTCAAATGCGTCAAGAACTGTTTTCAATAAACAGAATTCAGTTCTTACCCCCGTAATAATTAATCTTTTAACTTTTTTTTGTCTGAGGGTGAAGTCGAGGTCGCTTCCAAAGAAGCCGCTCATCATTCTCTTCTCGACAATTATATCGTCTGGTAGTGGGGCCAAATCATTTATGACTTTTACTCCTTCAGTCCCCTTTATCGTGTGAGGTTTTCTTCCAAGTTTATCAAAGAGCGAATCGTCAGTGTATCTGCTGTCGCATGCATATATCACTGGTATCTTTTTCTCTCTTGCTTTCGCTATGAGTGATTTTATGTTAGGAATTATCTGTTGACAATATCTGCCAACATTATCTTTCTGCATATCCACAATCAACAGAGCGCTGGTATCTTGATTCCATTTACTCAATTTGAAAATCTCTTAGGTTATTTTGTAGAGAATCCGTGTAATCCAATTTTCTTGTTTAGGCTCCAATATTCTCCTTGATTATACACAAATGGTGAAGCTTTAGTGAAATCTATGACTCCCTTGTCGTCAAGAATAGCCTTGTCTACGTGAACTTGGACTATTTCACCTAAAAATAAATGATGACTGCCCAAAGGGATTTTGCTTTTTGTAATGCATTCCATATTGACTGGGCATTCTTTGATGAGAGGTGGTTTAACATATTTCGAAGGTTCAGAAGTAAGCTTTGTTTCAGAAAATTTGTCTATATTCTCACCAGAAAAAACTCCACAATAATCCGTTTCCCTGAGGATCTTTGTAGAAGGGATGTTGACGACAAATTCACCAGAATCTTCAATGAGTCCACAGGAATAGCGATGTGGACGAATGCCTATTGCTATGGTGGGGGGCTCGGAACAGACAATTCCATTCCATGCCAAAGTGATGATGTTCGCTGTTCCCTTGGAATCTGTGCAAGTAACAAGAACAACAGGGCAAGGATATAACGCGGTCCAAGGACTTTTCAATATTTTCATGAATTTCACTTCTGTTGTGTTGATTCTTAACATTTGCTGATTAGATTTGGAAAATTTCAGATGGTTATAACGTCGTTATGCTTATATTTTTCAATATGTCTCAATCGATATAGGCACATCATGATTGCGAATAACATGTTGGAACTCGTCGGCAACACACCTATGGTTAAAATCAATAATATGATGTCGAAGCCTCGAATTGACATATATTTAAAATTGGAAAAATTCAATCCTGGCGGCTCAATTAAAGACAGAATCGCGAAATATATGATCGAGCATGCCGAGAGAGAAGGTGTTCTAACAAAGGGCAAGATAGTAATCGAACCCACAAGTGGGAACACAGGAATAGGTTTGGCGATTGCATGCGCTGTTAAAGGATATGGCCTTGTGCTTGTTATGCCTGAGACAATGACTATGGAAAGACGAAAGATCCTAATGGTTCATGGAGCACAGATTATACTCTCTCCAGGTTCAAGAGGAATGAATGGAGCAGAGGACTTGGCCAAGAAAATTCTTGATGAGGATCCAGAAAAATATTTCATGCCAGATCAATTCTCTAACAAATATAATGTGTTAGCTCATCAGGAGACCACTGCTGAAGAAATATGGAATGATACGAAAGGAAAAATTACGCACTTTGTCGCTGGAATAGGAACATCTGGAACTCTCATGGGGGTGTCAAGTAATCTTAAGAAAAGGAATCCAGCGATTAGAATGATTGCAGTAGAGCCCGACGCAAATACTCCAATTCAAGGCCTTAAGAATCTTGAGATTCAATATGTTCCTTCCATATTTGATAAAGCTGGTATAGATGAGACTCACCATGTAAAGTTAACTGATGCTGAGGAGACTGCCAGAGTTCTTGCTTTGAAAGAAGGAGTATTTTGTGGGCCAAGTACCGGAGCAATTCTACATGTTGCTTTGAATAAGGCAACACAATTGGAGGAAGGAGTTATGGTTGCGATGGCTCCTGATGGTGGTGAAAAGTATCTTAGCACAGAATTGTGTAATATTGACAGATGCCGCGAATGCATTCAAAAACATGGTGATCCATGTGCCTTTATGGATAAAGACATGAAGCCCAGTACGATTCAGAAATAAGTACACAATATCATTTTTTTATTGTGTGTGCCATAGCTGGTGAGAGCATACAAGTTTGTAAAAATATTTTTTTAATACTGAATTCAGAAGTGAATAGATTCGACTACAAATAGAAATGACCTATCGCGATTATTTTTACTAGTAAAAGAATATGGGTTAAAATTGTGCTAGCTAGTGTGCAGTTTCTATTCTTCTACTGTGATTGCTTGGGTTGGGCATTGTGTTTCGCAAGCACGACATACTATGCAGGCATCTTGATTGACAGGCACTGATTTCTCATTCTGCATTTCAAAAACGCTAACTGGACAAACGCTTACACATATTCCGTCCCCATTACACTTGTCTTTATCAACTGTTACTTTTGGCATAATTCCCACCTCTCTGATTTTGGTTTGAATTGAAAATATCATGTCCTATATATTTCTTTAATCAAAAGAGAAGAATGCGTTAAATAGATGAAATAGAATCTTAGGTGCCCGTTTCCCAACTTTTCAGATACTTTATCTGCTCTTCAGTTAGAGCATCGATTTGTATTCCCATGCTTTCAAGAGCCATTTGGGCTACTTTCTTATCGATCTCTTCAGGGACTCGATGGACTTTCTTATCTAAACTATGACCTTCCTTTGCAATGTATTCTGCGCAAAGTGCTTGATTGGCAAATGACATCATCATTACTTCACAAGGGTGACCTTCAGCAGCGCCTAGATTTACCAATCTGCCCTCTGCTAAAAGGTATAATTTATTTCCGTTTTTTAGAGTATATTCTTCAACATTTGGTCTAACCAACTCTTTCGATGTAGATATGGATTCCAATTCATTTACCTTGACTTCGATATTGAAATGGCCTGAATTTGCTAAAATTGCGCCATTTTTCATTAATTGCATTTCTTTTTTTGTAATTACCCCTACGTCACCTGTTGCTGTGACGAATATGTCTCCAATCTTTGCTGCTTCTGTTATGGGCATAACTCTGAATCCATCCATAACCGCCTCGAGAGCTCGAATTGGATCAATCTCGGAGACAATTACATTTGCGCCCATGCCACGTGCTCTGGTAGCTATTCCTCTTCCGCCCCAGCCGTAACCGCCCACTACGAATACTTTTCCTGCTATGAGAAGGCTTGTTGCTCTTAGGATTCCGTCTATTGTGCTTTGACCCGTTCCATATCTGTTATCAAAAAGATATTTTGTGTAAGCATCATTGACAGCTATTATTGGATATCTCAATTTTTTAGATGTTGCCATTGCTCTGAGTCTGATTACTCCGCTGGTAGTCTCTTCTGTTCCTCCGATTACGTTTTCTATAAGTTTCTTCTCTTCAGTATGTAACAGGCTAACTAGATCTGCTCCATCGTCTAAGGTAATATATGGGGCATATTGAGATACTTGTTTTAAACACCAATAATATTCTTCATTGGTTTGTCCACGCCAAGCATATACGTGAACTCCAGTCTTAGATAAAGCGGCGGCCACATCGTCTTGTGTTGAAAGAGGATTTGACCCACACAAAGCAATTTCTGCTCCTCCAGCGGTTAAAGTATTGATTAACACTGCTGTCTCTTTCGTAACGTGTAAACATGCACCTATTTTCAAATCTGCCAACGGTTTACTTTTCTCAAAATCTTTTCTAATATTAGTTAAAACAGGCATGTGTACTTCTGCCCATTTGATGGATTTCAAGCCGGACTCTTGAAGTCCTTCATCTTTAATTTTGTATTCCATACTTATCGTGCCAGCCTAAATTAATTTGGTTCTTTTTCAATATACGACTCTAAACTATCAGAATTAAACTCTTTATCATTGATCACGTTTAGTATGAAGTTGAAAATCTTTTTTCTCTTGAATGTTTCAAGATCTGGGTAGTAAAGTGGGTGTGCAATTACTGTTCCTCTAAACGCATAAAATGGGGGGATGTATCGTAAGATGTCTTTATCTTTTGTTTTGTTAATGTATTCGTCTAAAAAAATTCTGAAAAGTTTTTCGAAATGAGGTGTTAATTTTCCATGTTTCCATATGCTGAAAAAAAGATAATTAATGCTCATTCCAGCGACATCGTCAGCTGGTTCTCCAAATTTTTCTCTGGACATATCTAATGCAAGAATAGAATTGTCACTTTTAAATCTCAAATTTCCAAAAGGATGAACGTCTCCATGTATTCTCGAACATCGTTCAGAAGAGTATTTGATTCTATTTCTCCAGCGGACAGTTTCGATCTCTATTCTTTCCAGCTCTTCAATTGATGTGAAATCTAAGTTATTCGCAGGTGGATATGTATCTATAACTCCCATTAACATCTCACCGTGCCCAATCAAATCTCGAATGTGCCTGGAGTATAAGTTTGGATTTTGATTCTTTTGCGAATGTAGTTTCGCCAAATATTCAGCTATGACTCTAGCACGGAGTATATCATTATCTGATAAACTCTGTTTCTCAGCGATTTTGAAAAGATCTTTTGAGTAAGGAGAACTTTCTGATTCAGGAATTTCATCGACAAAATGTAAAAATTCTATAGATTCTCCAATAGATTTGATTGTCCCATCTGACATTAATGCTGCAACATCAAAAGATTCTGAACAAGTTCCAACAGGAGCACTTCTCAGTAAACTATGTTGAAGCAGTAGTACAGAAGAATGGTCAGATAAATAATCGTGGCCCCATCCAGTATCGCCACGGACAACTCTCATAACAATTCTTTTTATCTGATTGCTAATTGAAAGTATGATTAGAAAACCTGCGTTATGAAATCCTTCTCCAATTTTTTCGATCGAAATAAATTTTATAGGCGCACCAAAAAGTGTTCCTAGATAAACCTCGATTTCATTAGAATCTATCTGAAAAGATTTTGAGCCAACCAAGATTTCATTTTTCAAAGGTTATTCGCTCTCTTCTCTCAGTGTTACCCTTAAGAAGATGATATGACCTGTTAGAAAGGGCTTCGATTTGAATATCAAGTGTTTCTCTTATTAGGCGCTTAAGAAAGCACTTAGTATGGGGTTTTTTAGTGAGGGTGAACGGCTGGACAATCTGGATTACTGGATTGCCTGGTAGTGGGAAATCCATTGTGGCTCGTACCTTAAAACAGAGACTTTCAAACGAAGGTATACGATCTCAAATAATCTCTTCTGATCAACTTCGAAGGATTCTAACCCCCGATCCAGTGTATTCAGAAGATGAGAGGGATATGGTCTATCAGACCTTAACTTATATTGTAGAAGTTCTTATCCGGAATGGTGTAAATGTAATAATCGATGCAACTGGAAACAAAAGAAAATACAGAGACGATTGCAGAGGTAAAGTTAAACACTTTTTTGAGGTTTATCTAAGATGTCCTCTAGACACATGCGTTGAAAGGGAGAGTTCAAGAAAAGAAACCTATATGGCTCCTAAACACATTTACGTGAAAGCTCATGAAAGTGAACGCAACACTGTTCCAGGAATGGGCGATCCATATGAGGCTCCAAAAACACCTGAAGTGCTAGTTGACTCTAACATGTTGTCTCCAGAGGAGATATCCAAAATAATAGTCGAATATGTCCAAAAATCCAAATTATAGACTGAAATATCTGTATTTGATGATAAAAAACTAATATTTCCAAATAGAATGGTTAATATGATGCGTATTACTTCAAAAGCGACATTCTTGAGTGCACTTCATTTACTCTATCTTCGAAACATTTTGAACTTATGAAATAACACTAATCGTACAGACAGAATTCTCTGGAGAAATCAACTTAGAGTATTTAATTCCTACGTTTCCACTGCAGATGAAAAGAAGTAGATTTGTGTCTATTTACAATCAAAAATTAACTATCTATGTTCAGATGTCATCATGAAATTATGGTTTTTTACAATTTTCTTATACAAATTTTCAAACATCTCAATGAAGTATGTGTTTCTTACAAATTAGTTTGTAGAATACACAAATTGTGGTGCGAAAAAATGGTGCGTGAAATAATAAAAAACTGGGACAGTAGCAGTAGAGAGTCAGTCGTTTCATTCTCACGTATATCGGGACATATCCGTTCTCCTTCCCCTATTAAAGAGAGGATCAATAAATCGATAATGCGTTTGAAAATTCAAGAGGGAAAGATTGAGAACTCCCTGATGAAATTGCAAAGGCATGACAAGAATCTGTTCAACAAGTGTGTTACCGCAAGGATTGGCAAAGATAGTTCTAGAGCAGCTATGTACGCTAGTGAGTGCGCAGAAATTCGAAAAATGGCTAAGACGACGCTAGGTTGCCAGTTAGCGCTTGAAAAGGCTGTCATAAGACTAGAGAATATTTTGATTCATGGAGAGAGTCTAAGTGCTATGGGTCCAGTCGCTGAAGTGGTCAAAGCAATTAAATCACAAATTGGCGGAATTATGCCTGACATCTCATATGAACTTGGACAAATAATGGAAAATCTAAATGAAACCGCAATGGAAATGGGTGAAGTTACAAGCCAAACATATTATGAAGATACGCCAACAGCTGAAGCGCAAAAAATACTTACTGAAGCAAGTGCTGTCGCAGATCAAAGAATGAATGAAAAATTCCCTGATTTACCAAACAGTTTTGCGGGTCCGATAAGGGCCAGATACGAAGAACCAGGTTCAAGTCAATAATCCAATAATTACTAATTGGTGTCTGATCATGAGTCTTAATATGGATGATCTCTCAACGAAAATTGGAGAAATGGTCAAGGATTCTTCAGGAAAAGAACTTGGAAAACTGTTGGGTATTACTTCGGATGTCAAAGGCCATATCAGTAGTGTAACTGTTGAATTAGTGCATGGTGACTTTGTTAATATACCCAGTAATCGTTTAACAATGAAAAATAACTCTCCTATGGTTCTCCAGGATTGGATCGTTGAGGCAGAGGAGATCTCTCGAGAACTAGATTTGTTGAGAAGAAGAGATCGTGCTTTGATCGAGTTACGAGCTAGTGGTGATATTGACGAGTCAACTTATGACAGACTTAAGGATCAATACGGCCAAGCTAAAGATGAACTCTTGAAAAGGAGTGAAACTGTTATCGATAAACTTGCAGAACGAGTTAAACAATTGGACGATCAGATTAAAACAGTTCAATCCTTGATGGCCAACAATAAGATGCAATATACCTCTGGAGAAATAAATGAGAATGTTTACTGCAATGCAAATGAATCTATTCAAGGGGCATTAAAACGCTTTCACTTTGAGAGAGATGAACTTCTCGGAAAAATAAACGTGTTAATTTCTTCAAGAGATAGTGCAGAGGAACCTGTTCATCAGCAATATGAAGAAAAAGAACTTCCTATTATAGAACAAGTTGAATTGGCACCTACGGCTCATCAGCAATATGAAGAAAAAGAATTTCTCTCTATAGGAAGTGTTGAATCAATAACTACGGCTCCACAGAAAGTTAACGTCAAATCAACAGAAGTAAATGGAAACTCAAATGGGCTAACTAAAGTTCATAATCCAAGAGATATAGTAGTTGTACGTATGGAGCCCTGATAGAGGTCAGATGTTCCCTTGCCCAAATGGAAAGGTTTGGGGTCCAGAGTCCAGCCTTCCATGAATGAAATTATTCCTGAAATTCGTTATAAATTAGGTAATCAGAAAGAGAAGTTAGAGGACGTAGCGGAGAGACTATACCAACGTGATAAAGAAATATTGCAAAGATGTGTTGGTGCCCAACTGTGTGGCGACGATGATCGTTCTAAGATTTTTGCAAATGAATGTGCCGAAATAAGAAGAATGTATACTACTGTAAAGGCCGTTCAAATTTCATTAGAAAAAGTAATAATAAGATTCGATTCAATATCTCTATTCGAAGATGCGTTTGTTCAAATAAAGCCAGTAATGGAAATAGTTAGGAGTATGAGAGGAGATGTTGAGGGATTAGCGCCTGAAGTAGCTAAAGAGCTAGATGGAATAAATTCAGTCCTTGAAGATATTCATTCTGGAACTGGGCAAGTTTCTCCGATTAATTTTGAATTAGATCTTGCAGGTGAAGAGGCTACACGGGTGCTGGAAGAATCGAAGTTAGTTGCAAGCCAAAAGGCAAGTGAGAGATTTCCTGAACTCCCAATACAATCAAAGGGATTGGAGCAGAAAGATTTAACAGAAATTCTCAAGGATTCTGAAGATGTTTTACATGAGAATGGTGAGGAGAAATTTATACACTCGAAGTCTGAATCTATGGTTCTGGAAGAAGTATTATCCTATATCAAGTCAAAAGAAGGTCGATTATCAGTGAAAGATTGTGCGAACTCTCTTTCAATCCATACGAATGATGTCCTTACAGCAATTGACAGTCTAAAAGAACAAGGAAAGCTTGTCATTGAGAGAGAGGCAGAATAGTTTAATTTGTAAATTTTAGGTGAAGTACTTTGTCTGCAACAGAAGAATTAGAACAAATTGCCGTAAAATATGCAACCGAGGCTATCAGGCTTGATAAACAAGGATCCAGAGGACTTGCAATAGTAAAGTATCAAAAATCAATCGAGATTTTATTCAAGTTATGTTCTCTTTATCCAAATTCCTCTCAAAATCATGTGTATATGGAACATGTTGAATCATACAGAAAAAGAATCAAAGAGATCCAAAATAAAGTAAATCATCAAGAACCTGTAGAGAGTGCACCATCTGGTAGTGAAGCAAAATTTGAGCAACTTGTACTAACCGAAAAACCAGATGTCCGATGGGAAGATATTGCAAACTTGATTGAAGCAAAAAGAGCTATTGAAGAGTCCATAATATATCCGGTGAGGAGATCTGACCTCTTTCCTTTGGGATGGCATAGGGGTATACTCTTCTTTGGGCCGCCTGGATGTGGTAAGACGCTATTAGCAGCTGCAATTGCGACAGAGATCAATGCTTCGTTCTTTTGTGTCGATGCACAATCAATAATGTCAAAATGGCTTGGGGAATCTGAAAAAAACGTAGCCCATCTGTTTGAAGAGGCGAGACAAGTAAGCTCACAAGGAAAGCCAGCGATAATATTTATCGACGAAATCGATTCGTTAGTTGGAATCCGATCTCAAGAAGTTGGTGGTGAAGTAAGAACTAGAAATCAGTTTCTAAAAGAAATGGATGGTGTAGTTGATAAGAAGAAAAATCCTCAAATATATGTAATTGGAGCGACAAACAAGCCATGGGCTTTAGATGATCCATTTAGGAGAAGATTCCAAAAGAGGATATTCGTACCCTTACCGGAGGCAGATGCAAGGCTTGAAATGTTAAGGATTTTTTCGAGAAAGCTTGGGAAATCTCTAGCCCTTTCTGAAGATGTGGACTTTGACTCCCTTGTAAAAATGACTCAAGGCCATTCTGGTAGCGATATTTTGAATAATTTCCAAGGCGCTCAAGCAATAGTGGTCAGAGAATTTTTTGAGAACGGAAATCCTAATGATGAACAGGCTAAACCTAGACCAATAACAATGAAAGATTTCAACGACGTTCTTCGTGTTAGACGTCCCAGTGTAGATCAAAGCTTGATAGTTAATTATCTAAAATGGTCTGAACAATATCAGGCTGCATGAGGAGAAAATGTTATAGTGAAAACAATCAATTCAAAAGACCTGAAAATCCTTTCGGAGTTAGTTCATAATTCAAAAGCAACATTAACAAACCTAGGCGATAAACTTGGATTACATCCAAATGTGGTCGCATATAGAATAAATAAACTTGAGAATCTTGGAATAATACGTGACTATACAGTAAATCTTGATCTTGAGAAACTTGGTCTATTTGAACAAGTCTACTTAGGAGCAAGTTTTCCCGCAAATTCTAAACGTGACACAGTAATAAGACAAATTTCTGATCTTCCACAAACAATTACAGTAGTAAGTTCTTTTGGATCGCCAGAAGTCATCTTTCATCTTATTGGTAAAAGTAAAGAAGATATTGACAAAGTCATAACAAAACTTAGAGAATACAATGTCAAGATAGATTATGCAGCATCAGTTATCAAGACATATCAAAATGGAGGTATTGGCGGCTTTCTGAAGAATATGGCTGACGGAATAGAGACGGATGTTAGGGGTGAAACTCAGGATGGCTAGTTATACACTATTATTGAAATTATTTAGCAAACCAGAATATCGTTCATTTCTATCTGTAGTAATGATTTCTGTTCTTACGATAATCATGTGGTTCGTAATAGCGAAAGAAATCGGACATTACGTAAGATCCATCATGATGGTGACGATATTTGTGGCAATCTCGGCGTTGGCACTTAACGAAACTGTTGCTAGTTTCACTAATAGAAGACGAGACATCGCGATATTAATTGCTGTGGGAATATGGAAGCACCTAATTGGAGGAATACTGCTTTTAAAAACAATCGTGTATACGTCAATCGGCTGGACACTCGGAATGATTATAGCATATCTCCTGGGATGGCTAGGAGGTATCTCTAACAACATTGTACTCCAACAAATTGCACTATTTGCAACAGTACTCGTCTTAGGGCCAACTATTGTGGCTGGAATCTCTTGTATATTTCATACATCTCGATTTAATGTTCCGGAGGTTCTCAGACAATGACTGATGATCGTAAAAGAACTGCTGTTTCTGTGAGAGACCTTCACAAAAATTTTGAAAGTGGTTATTCAGAGACACGTCTATTCAATGGATTAAGTTTCGATATTAATGAAGGGGATTTCGTTGCCATTACAGGATCGTCTGGAACAGGAAAAACGACTTTGATGAATCTTATTGCTGGCTTGGATAAACCGACGAAGGGCACAATAAGAGTGCTGGGTAAAGAACTTTCTTTACTTAATGATCGAGAGTTAACTGCACTGAGAGCGGAATCAATTGGTATTCTCTTCCAAACTTTTGGATTACTGACTGATTTGAACGTTAAAGAAAACATCAAGGTTACCCAGATGATCACTGGAAAGAATAATTCGGACAGAGAAAGATATTCAGATGAATTACTAGAATTCTTTGGTCTTAACAATAAAGCTGATTTCAATCCTTCCAGCCTGAGTGTTGGAGAAGCAAAAAAAGTTGGAATAGCAAGAGCCCTTTCGACTGGACCTCAGGTACTTCTTTTGGATGAGCCGACAGGTAACCTCGATCCCCAATCGGTTAATGTTCTTTTACCGATTCTTCGAGGATTAAGACACATCTATGGAAAAACGATCATTATGACTACAAATACACCTCGTGCTGCTAAAATAGCCAATCGTGAGATCCACATTGAAAAACCAAAAATAATTCCAATTATGTGATGTGATAAAAATGTTCAGGTATAAACCATCTTGGAGTGAAAGGTTTAAGGAAGCAATACACCCAACTCCCATGAAGCGCAGACTCAATAATGCGATTCATAGGATATCCGTTCAGATGCGGCGAATTGATTCTCAGACTAATCGTCTAGAATCTCGAGAAAAAAATCTATACACAAAATGTGTTGGAGCAATACAAGCAAAGGATAACACGAAGGCATCAATGTATGCTGATGAATGTGCTGAACTTAGAAAAATGGTTCTTAACACATTAAAGAGCGAAATGGCTCTTGAACGAGTCAGCCTAAAACTTACAAGAGTCAGAGATTTTGGGGAATTAGCGTATAATATGACTTCTGTAGGAGCCATAATGAAACAGATCAAAGATGGCATTCAGAATATAATGCCTGAAATATCTATGGAGCTTGCAAATGTCAACGAGACCTTACAATCTATTTGCCTCGAAGTCGGTGGAGTTACCGAACAAACAATAGATTATGATACCCCAACAGAAGAATCAGAAAAAATTCTGAAAGAAGCTGCATTAGTAGCTGAACAGAAGATGCAAGAAAGATTCCCAGACATGCCTATAATTCCTTCTCCAGAACCAGATTCTTCTGTACAAGACTAGGTGAATAAAATGATGACTGAACTTTCTGAGCCAGAATTGAAAGGTTTTCTTGGTAAACAAATATCGGATACATACGGCCGGAGATTAGGAACTATCATAGGTGTGACGTTAAATGATTTTGGTGAGATGCAATCCTTAGAACTTGAGAAGGGAAACAATGAATTACAACGATTGTCATTCGATCAAATCTCGATGGATAGAGATAAAATAATAGCTGTTTCAAAATGGAAGATACAAATAGAATCACTACTAAAAGAGATGGATTCGGCACAACGAAGATTGGTCGCATTAAGTGACCTTCTTAAGCGCAAAGAGATCCCGAGAAATCTCTATGATGAATTAACACAAAAACATGAAGAAGCAATAAAAAATCTTAAATCAAAGAAAACCGCGACCATAGAAATAATTCAAAGTAGAGAAAAAGAATTGGATAGACAGATAGAAGATTTGACGAAAATATTAATTGAATTAAAAGCTGGAAAATGGTCAGATGAGTTCTCTACTAAAGTCTATGAAGTGGCTTCAAATTCGATAGAACCAAATCTCGAATATGTGGCCAAAGAAAAGAGGGACTTGGCAGATCATATTGCCGAATTAACTAAGTTGTTTTGAAGAAAGTTTTATCTCTAGGCTAAATTTTCGATTTCCCTATATTCTCCATCGTATCCAGCTGAGATTTTTATCTGATTATTTCTGAGTTTGATGATTGAATTGGTCAATAAAAGATTAGTTGCTTTCTTTAACTGTTCCTTTAATGCAAAGACTAGTATCCGATTTTGATTTGAGACATGTTTTTATTTCTTTCATCCAAAGCGGATGTGTAAAATGACCTGTTCCTATTACTGAAAGGCCTTTCATAATGGCGAATCGTTCAATTTCTTGGAGATTCATATTCTGGCTCGTTGAACGGCTAAACTTAGAATGAACATGCAGATCTGCAATGACTCTCAATTTCAATCACTTCTAGATTGAGACATAATTCGATTTACCCCAGATTGTCTATGCAACTCTAATTCCTTATTGAAATATGAGCAAAGCGAGAATTCTTATTTTAGAGTTCCCCAGATAGAATGCCAATAAGTTGGTATTAATCAATCGTTTGTTTAAGAATCAAAAAATAAGGATAATAGTGATTTGCAATGAGCGTGAAAGATGTCGGTATCACAGTTTCAAAGGATAAGGATTTCTCTGAATGGTATACTCAAGTGATATTGAAAGCCGAGTTGGCGGATTATTCGGCAGCGAAAGGATTCATGGTTCTGAGGCCCAACGGCTATGAGATGTGGGAGAAAATTCGTGAATTCATTGATCCGAGGATAAAGAAAACAGGCCACAGAAATGCATACTTTCCATTATTAATTCCTGAAAGCTTAATAAAAAAAGAAGCGGAGCATTTTGCAGGTTTTACTCCAGAAGTTTTTTGGGTCACACATACCGGCAATAATGAAATTGGAGAGCGCTTAGCTACACGACCAACATCAGAGACAATAGCATATCACTCTTATGCAAAATGGATCCAGAGCTGGAGAAACCTTCCTCTCTTGTTGAATTTCTGGAACTCAGTACTTAGAGCTGAAATCACTGGGACAAAGCCATTCATTAGGACAAGTGAATTTCTTTGGCAGGAGGGTCATACAGTTCATGAGAACAAGGAAGATGCCGACAAGGAAGTTTTTATGATTTTAAATCTTTACAGGGAATTGATAGAAGATATTTTAGCTATTCCTGTAATTTTGGGAAAGAAGACTGAACAAGAAAAATTTGTTGGAGCTCTCTATACCACTACTTTGGAGGCTATTATGGGGGATGGTAAAGCGCTCCAAATGGGAACTTCACATAATCTTGGTCAGAATTTCTCAATCCCATTCGGTATTAAGTATCTTGGACGTGATGAAAAGGAACATTTTGCTTGGCAGGCCTCTTGGGGAGTCTCTTGGAGATTAATAGGCGCGGTAGTTATGGTTCACGGAGATGACAAAGGATTAGTACTTCCACCAAAAATTGCGCCGATTCAAGTAGTTATAGTACCTATCTTCTTTAGTGACGATGATAAGAAGAACGTCAATAATATGGCGATCGAAGTACAAGAAAAACTTGAAAAAGCAAAAATTGCATGTTTCAATGATTCTAGGGAACAATTTACACCTGGATGGAAATTCAACGAATGGGAGCTTAAAGGCATACCATTGAGGATAGAGATAGGGCCTAGAGATTTTCGAGAAGGCAAAGTCATTCTTGTAAGAAGAGATACTAATGAAAAGTTATCAATTAAATATGAAGAATTAATCGACAACGTTAACAGCACACTTGAACAAATTCAAAAGAATCTTTTTGATAAAGCTAAAAAATTTCTAAATGAGCATACTGAAAAAATACAAAATTATGATCAATTCAAAAATGTTCTTATAGAGAAAGGAGGGTTTCTTAAAGCATGTTGGTGTTCCAAACAAGAATGTGAGGATCAAATCAAAGATGAGACAGGTGCGACCATTAGGGCAATACCGTTAGAGGAGGAACCGATCTGGTCAAACTGTGTATATTGTGGCAATAGATCAAATCAAGTAGCTTATTTCGCCAGGGCATATTGAAAAAATATTGACGAGTGTCTAAAAATAATTATGTTCGCCTAGCTTTCCTGTTTTGTGCCACATTGCTCACAGAAATCACTTATAGCCTCTATAGTTGCACCGCAATTCATGCAATATTTTGTTGATTCCTTTTTATGTTGCGATTTTTTTCTAACAGCAATAACTAATATCGTAATAATTATCAAGGCAGTTATGATGATGAGTCCATAGTTATCTGTTAAAACGTTGAGTTGATTTTCTTCTATAGGTGGAGATGTAGTGTAAGGTGTCGAAGTTGTGGACTTTGATGGGTCAAGTGTTGGAGTAGAGGTTATAACAGGTTCTGAGGGCTCAGGCTTTGGAGTGGAGGTTATGGGGGGTTCTGGTTGAGATGTCTCAGTTTCTACTATCAGGCTAATTTCATCCCAAAAGGCGTCAGGCGTTTGGAGATGTGAAACAGTAGTTAGTTCAAAGCTTACCACGAGTTCTTTCAGGATTATGTTTTGAGGATTTCCATGTTTAGAGGAGAAATCATTACTTAAGTTTCGTTTAATGAAAGTCCATTGATGAATTCCGCTTTCTGGTTGTGGAGTCTGTGGGTCGGGCATTGGGGTAATATCTTTCATAGATTCAAGTAGAAAGAAAATTGTGTTGTCGGAAGTGTTGTATAGAAACTCGCCCACAGCGGGAGGTGCCCATGCGACATAATAAGATAGATTGATTGAGCGACCATCTTCTAATTTCATATGAATTATGGTTCTAATATTCGTATGGTCGTTACGACCGGCAACTGCAGGTAGAACCCAGAAGCTAAGAATCATATCAAGATCTTTGATGTTGCTCTGGACTATTTGGGTGGCTCCACCACCTCTCTTTAGTGTATAGGTGCTTTGAGGAATTGGGTCTGCCCAAGTTCTTACGCTCTTAGATCCAGAGTGCTTTGTACCTGCTGTAATTGCTATGTTTCCATGTGTTTCATGATAAACATATGGTTCCCATTCATTCAAATTGGATTCGAAATCCCCATTTACTATCAACTCTGTTTTTGAAGAAGCGGATACTAAATATGGTTCATAAACTGCTGTTAGTATTAGCAATATGAGAACAAATTTGAATAATTTCATGTCTGCACTTCGATTTTTTATGTAATTTTGAAATTATTGTGTTGGTTAATAAAGGGAACGAAGCTAAATGTTTATACAAGAATCTTACGCAAGATTCATATTCTCCAAACTCTCACTTATTTGACTATTCGAGGTAAAATGATAATGTCTTACTATATGATTCCGAGGCCATCAATAATATCATCATATATTCCTCCACCAGAACAATATATGGTTCCATATGTGGTTCAGCCACCTCCAGTACCTTATGTAGTACCTCAGCCCCCAGAAGTATATTATCAGCCACCGCCCCAACAAATGGTTATTCCTCAACCACCTCAAATAGCGTTTTATCAACCACCTCCCGTACAATATTTTATTCAACCTCCTCCACAGCCCGCAGCATATCTTCCTCCGCCACAAGAATACTATGTTCCAACACCGCCTTTGACTTACTTTACTCAATCTCCGCTTCTCCTAGTAGCCTAGTATTAATCTAATCCCGATTTTTCTGCTATTTGATAGCGGAGCAGATGTTCGATGTGACTTGATTTTAGAGCCACGCTGTACACTAAACTCTCTGTTTCAAGAAATTGGTGTAGTAATATTTTTCATAGTTAACTTGTTTTTCTTTATTTATTGGATTAAATAAAGAATGTAAACGGTTCTAACAAGTTAGTAATGAATAAATTTGTAATGAAAGAGCTCTTGCTAATATTTTGTAAAATAATACTTGTAAGGTGCAATTTGCTTGAAAGGCGTATCAGCGGTATTGGCTACAAAGAATAACGAAAAAACTATCGATCAAGCATTACATAGTGTTATTGTAAACGGCTGTGAAGAAATAATACTCGTTGATGGGAATTCAACTGACAGAACTGTGGATAAAGCATCAAAATATCCTAACGTAAAGATCATTAGAGGTATTCATGGTATAGGCAAAGGAAAAGATATTGGTTGGAGATCTGCAAAAAATGAATTGGTATTATTCCTAGATGCTGACGCCTACATTGATAAGGATACGGTCCACAAACTGGCATTATGTCTTGGAAATAGTGATGTTGCTGGAGTATCCTGTCGCGTGAGTTGTGCAAATAAAAACAGACTGCTACCACGTCTCAAGGATTTTTATTTTCAACAAATTTATGATAAGCAATTTCAAGGATCACATGTTATTGAATCTGATGCAGACCCAACGATTTGTGGATTGTTCAAAAAATCTTTACTAGAGTCAATAGAGGGTTTCGATGTGAGTTATCCTTATGCTGAAGATCTTAAACTTCTTCAAAAATTTCAAAAAAGAAAATTAAGAGTACTCATGACTTATGATCCTGTAGTGTATCATTATCACAGGGAAACCTCAAGCGGGGTCTATGTTCAACATTATTGTCATGGATATGGAAAAGGATTACTGGATTATGAGTTAGGCTGTGAAACAAATAAGACAATATCCTTCAGCAATATGGTGGAATATGTGAATAGAATAACTAGACAAGCAACAAAAGATCTATTTGCATTCATCCTTTATCCAGCTTATCTTGTCTTTATAGAATTCGCTTTCAGACTTGGTTACAATCGTGGATTACGTCCAATCGAAAACAATCAATTAGGTTCTAATTAATGAAAATATTATACCTAATACAAAGATTCCTGCCATATATCGGAGGAGCAGAAAATCATCTCCATCAAATTGCAAAAAGACTGCCATCTAATTATGAAACATCAGTAATTACCTTTGGCCCTCACAGTCAGAAGTATCAGGTTAGCAAAATCCCAGTCAGATCATATCGAGGCTTTCGAATTCATTGGGGAACTGGATTTACAACAATAAGTCATGGAATGTTCAAAGACCTACTTAGAATGAAGCCGGACATAATTCATGCCCATACCTATGGTTTTGCACACACAGACTTTGCGTCATTTATCGGCAAGATGAAGAATATCCCGTTAGTTGTAACCACTCATTATGATCGAAGTAAAACAGATGAAGTAAGTAAACTTGTGCTGCGAGAATTATATGATAATATAATTGGTCGTATGACTCTAAGTCTAGCAAATAAGATATTAGCAGTGACTGATTATGAAAAAAAATTTCTCGTATCAAAATTTTCTCTCAATAATGAAAAAATATCTGTAGTTCCAAATGGTGTTGAAGTCGATAAATTCAGGAATCTTCCTGATCCCCAGTCTATAATTTCACGATATGGCCTAAAGAAAAGTAGGGTGGCATTATTCGTAGGACGTATAGAGAGAAAGAAAGGAATACAATATTTACTGGGGGCTGCTACTAAAGTAGCGTCAGAATTCCCTGATTTTAAAATTCTTCTTGTGGGTCCAGATTGGGGATACCAGAATGAGCTAAAAAAAATCGTGAAAAAGAATAAAATAGAAAATATAGTTATCTTTGCGGGGCAACTTAACGAACTTGATCTGCTTAAAGCATATAACCTGAGTGAATTTTCGATTTTACCATCACTTGGAGAGGCGACAGGACTTACAATCCTCGAGTCAATGGCCGCGGGTAGACCAATAGTGGCTTCAAGACTTCCAACAATTTCTGAATTTGTAACACACGAAAAAGATGGAATATTATTTGAACCTGGAAATCCTGAAAAATTGGCGAATTCGATAATATCCTTAATGTCTAACCAGAAACTTAGAGAAAAATTGATTCAGAATGGAAAAATTATCTCTAAACAGAGAGATTGGTCCAAAATAGTAAAAATGATTACTGATATCTATCAGACGGTTAATCATTGATTTAATTGGCAGGATACCACACACAATTTTTAAGGAAATGATAAACGATGCTATGTTTTCAATTATAAAATCGCTTGGTTTGAAAAAAGTACATGTTATTTTAGAATATTGTTGATGGTAACTCGAAAAATTATTATCTTACGCATGGATTGGGCATAACCAGATGATGATGGATCAAATCATTACGGAAATTTTAAAGGCGGAAGAAAAGGCGAATGAGGGGATATCAGAGGCTTCTATGAAAGCGGAGCGAATGAAAGATACAATAGAAGTTCCACAAGATGAACTATACGATAAAAAAATAGCGGCTTGCAAGGAAGAGGCAAAAACAATTAATGAATCTGCTAAACAAACCGCTTTAGAGGAATCAAAGAAGATTATGGAAGAATGTGAGGATGAATTGGTCACATTGGAATTTCAAGCCAGGAAACATATGCGCAAGGCTGTAGAGACGATTGTGAAAGAGATTTTGCACGGTGATGTAAAAACTTGAGTGATTCGCCTGCGAGCAAACTGGTCTCAAAAATATTGAAAGACTCTGATGAACAAACAAAGATAATTATCAATGAAGCTAGAATTTCATCCGCAGGTTTACGTGAAGAAAGAGTTAAAGAGATCAAGGAAAAAGCAGAAACAAATTGTGAAAAAGTATTAAACTCTGCTAAATTAGAAGCAGCCATTATTATTCGTCGTGAAACTGTGAATGTTAAAATTAAAACGCGTTGGAAAATTCTTTCACAAAAACGAAATTTTATAGATGAAGCCTTTAAGAAAGCTGAACAACAATTTGAATCGAGTACCAAACAAGAAACTTATGGGAAAATGCTTAGTTCTCTTATAATCGAAGCGGCTAAAGCCGCCGGAGGAGGAAACTTGGAAATTCTTCTAAATGAGAGTGATGCAAAAAGAAAACTTCCGGTTAAAGAACTATCAAAAACAGTTAGTTCAGAATTGGGTACTGACGTAAATATTATGATATCGAGAAAGAAGATTGGCGTCGTTGGTGGTGTACTTGTTCAAACTGCTGATGGAAAAACGAAAATTGATAATACGCTAGAGGCAATACTTGAGAGGTCAAGAAAAGATCTAGAACCAAAAATAAGTGAAATACTTTTCAAGGATGCTGTCAAGAAGTAGAATATTCTTGTTGTATCTGTCATAAATGCTTAGCTAATATTTTTAGATGATGTTTTTTTGCTTGCTGATATGCTAGTAAAAGGAGTAGTACAAGGAGTTGGTTTCAGGCCTTTTGTTTATAGACTTGCTATCGAGAAAGGACTATCAGGATTTGTACAGAATAGAGGCGATGCAGGAGCAAAAATAGTAGTCGAGGGTGAAGCTTTACAAATAGATAGTTTCATCAATGAACTTAGAACCAAGAAACCGCCGTTATCAGAAATAGATGATGTTATTATTGATTATAG
>Ga0154710_118_pt4 | contig 37428 bp, 35 predicted proteins | sample Rifle2008BG13ft_FD_105570 | JGI IMG/M metagenome (GOLD analysis project Ga0154710, IMG submission 105570) | Candidatus Bathyarchaeota archaeon RBG_13_38_9
CAGTCTGGCTAAACCGCTTCGTCCAGCAATTTATATAGAATAGTCTCTTCGCTAAACAAAGTCAAGCCATTTCTGGTATTTTGGATCTTTCCCTTTTACCACTTCAAAGAACTTGTCTTGAAGTTTCTTTGTGATTGGACCTATAGAACCAGAGCCAATGGTACGACCATCCACTTCTCTAATTGGAGTGACTTCCGCAGCAGTTCCAGTGAAGAAAGCTTCATCTGCCATCAATAATTCATCGCGAAGAATTTCATTCTCAACAACTGTTATTGAAAGGTCCTTTGCTAATGTCATTATAGAATCCATTGTTAATCCATAGAGAGCTCCAGAGCTTCTAGGTGGAGTTGTTAAACAACCATCTTTCACTATGAATATATTTTCACCTGGTCCTTCTGCGACTGACCCGCCCATATTTAATAAGATGGCTTCATCAAAACCACAGTCTAGTGCCTCAAGTTTGGCGAAAACAGAATTCAGATAATTGGCACTAGATTTTGCCAATGGTGGGAGTATACGTGTGTCAATACGAATCCAAGAAGAAATTTTACATCTAACACCTTTTTTGAGACCTTCCTCTCCGAGATACGTTCCCCAAGGCCAAACAGCTATGGCAACATTCACTGGATTTTTGCGAGGATTTAGACCCATTTCCCCATATCCATAGAACGCTATTGGTCTGATATAGCATTCCTTGATCTTATTTGTCCTGACCGTTTCTTTGATAGCATTCGTTATATCGCTGGTACTAAAGGGCAAATGCATCATATGTATTTTAGCGCTGTTTTCTAAGCGCTTCACATGACCGTCAAGTCTGAATATTGCTGGACCTTTAGTTGTATTGTAGCATCTTATTCCTTCGAAAACTGCTGTCCCATAATGAAATGCATGAGTCAAAACGTGGATCTTGGCGTCATCCCAATCAACTAATTTTCCGTTCATCCAGATCTTTTCGGTTTTATCCAGCTCAAATCACCACAATGAGATTTTCCGATTTTTAAAAAAAATGATATTGTAAATAGTTGAAAGTTGAGATTATGTGCGCTACTATATATATTATCTGGAATAAGCAATTCTAGATCGTGGTCGGATTAATTTGGATCAAATAAAGGCAAAGCCCATTGGGTTTGTAAAAACTAAACTTTCGGAAAGCATGCTAAAAAAAAGACATTATAATTCAAATATAATAATTCGTTCGGAATATGAGCATGGATTAAAAGGAATTGAAGAATTCTCACATCTTAATGTTGTATTTTGGATGAACCGTATTCATGAAAAGGAAAGAGAGGATCTAAAAGCTCGTCCTAGAGGTCGTTCAGATATGCCTTTGATTGGAGTCTTTGCTACAAGATCACCACATCGTCCAAATCCTATAGGTCTAACACTAGTCGAATTAGTAAGAAGGAAAAGGAACATTCTAACTGTAAAGGGTCTAGATGCCATTAACGGAACACCAATTCTTGATCTTAAACCATATGACAAGTGGGACAGTGTGAAAAGTATACGTGTTCCGAATTGGTTGAAACAAATTACCGATAAAAAGAATGATTAGTCTGCAACAACTGGATCCATCTACAGTAAACGTACATCTCCAGCAAATCTTGATTATAAAAAAAAGCTAGACGCGAATTAAGTTAACTATTTCCGGAAGATTTTTTCTAGATCAATTTCAAATGCCCCGACAGGATTCTCTATTTCGAATCGCTCTAAGATTCGCGGATGTATTTCACCGATTATACCGGCTTCAACTCCGGAAACTTTGATGGAAGCAACACGTCCTTTAATGAAGGATGAATGCTCAGTTCGATGAAGACTCCAACCATTTGCTCCTGCATTTCGAAGCAGACTATAAAGGTTGGATTGAATATCTTCATAACTAATTTTATGGTTACAAACTAAGGCTGCAAGTTTTCTTTGATTAATGGTCTTGGTAGGAGTTATTTCATTTATCTCAACAGTTTCTCCACATTCAAAGATATTTTGTGGGTATGGAACATGCTTATTGAAACTCAAAAAACTCAACAGACCGGGTATAAGCCAATTCCTGAGAACCGAAAAATCTATGCTCAAAGGATTAGCTATTTTTACAATTTTTTCGCTTGGTGCATCCATTTTATATGATATTGTATTCTCGCTAGTCATTACATAATTCAAGACCTCTATGAATCCCAAGCCGACCATTAGATCGCGAATCTTTCTGGTCAATTTCGTGATATTTCTCTCAGACCCTATTGTTGCACTCATTGGCATAGTTGGGTTGAGTTTATCATAGCCATAAGCGATGGCGAGATCTTCCACCAAGTCTATCTCATGCATTATGTCTGCTCTATATGCAGGTATTATAACTGTAAGAGAATTCTTAGATCTTGGTTTGATCCCATATCTCATCTTTTTTAGTAGGGAACTTACTTGTCCAGGTTTAAGATCTAAACCTAATACTTCATTAGCATAAGATAGATTCAGATTCCGTCGATAGGGACTTAAATCGGGTGTATCTATCTTCTTACGATTATAGATAATCGTTGCAATCTCCGCTATTCCTCCTCGTTCGACCAGACTAGATACCATGATATTATTTACAAAATTAACAAGTTTCATGTCAGTTCCTGTTACATCAAGAATTAAGCTCGTTGTCTCTGGAGTGACTTTAGTTACTATTCCATTTATTATTGGAGGGAGGGAGAGAACTTTTGCATCTGAATCAGAAAGTAAAGGATAAACTGGAAAACTTTTGATAATCCACCCATATTCTCTCCCCTTGGGAGTAGATTCTAGTATCTCATTACCATTCATCTCTCTTGTTTCATCGAGTGGAGTAAACCTGATCTTTTCAGGACGGACCCCTGCATAAGTTAGTTTATGAGTTATTGTTTCAGCATCGTGAATACCGACTGAGACTTTAGTCCTATTCCTACAGTATGTTAAATGTAATTTTTCTTGAAGCTGCATTATCTGTTTAACAAACGCATCAGTGAATTCTAATTTCTTAACCAAAGCTCCAGCAATATATGGCCGAACTTTAGTTATTGATCTATCAACATAGATCTTAAGATCACTTTTAGTGAGCTTGTAATTTACTAGACCAGTTTCGATTCCGAGAAGACCACGCAACTCCCTAGCAATACCTTCAGCACACAGCAGATCAGGTCTATCCGAAGTAACTTCTAGAACGAGTTCATCTCCCGAAAGACTGTCTACTTCACATTTCATGAGGAAGAGCTTCTCCTTCAATAAACCAATTGGTAATTCTCTCCCTACGAGTCCGCATAGATCATTATACCCCACATTTAGAGTCGGCAAACTATCACCACATTAACGTTTTTTCTCGAAGCCAGTCCAATTTTCTTGAATGAATATCTCTAATATCGTCTATTCCAAGTGCTATCATCGCCAACCTGTCAAAGCCCATTCCCCATGCGATCACCGGAAAGTCTATGTCGAGTGGTTTCAAGACTTCAGGGCGAAACATACCAGCTCCTACAAATTCTACCCATCCCAGTTTCGGATGCTTAACAAAGGATTCAACACTCGGTTCGGTAAATGGAAAATATCCAGGCTTGAACTTGATTTCTCCGAGACCTAGTGTAGAAGCAAACGTTTTAAGAAAACCAAGTAGGTGACGCAGATTAATTCCTTTGCCCCCCACTATTCCTTCAAGTTGAGTGAACTCCATAGAGTGTTTTGCATCAAGAACATCTGGCCTGAAAACTTTTGAAAGACAGAACATCTTTATGGGAGAAACTTTATGCGAGGCAAGATATCTCATAGAAACAGCTGTTGTTTGTGTTCTTAACATAAGTCTCTCAGCGATTTTTTTGCTCCATTTATATCCCCATCCCGTGGAATCAGTTTTCCATCCATTTTCATGAGTTTCTTTTACTCTCTTAACGAGATCTCGGACATCCAAAACTCCAGATTTTGGATGTTCAATATGGTAACTATCATGTATCTCTCTTGCCGGATGATCTTGAGCTTGGTAAAGGACATCGAAATTCCAGAATTCTAATTCAACGAGAGGACCTTCACTTTCTGTAAATCCCATAGCCAGAAGGATTCTTCTTGCTTCTTCCATGAATTCAAAATATGCATTCTTTTTTCCAGGATAGATACTAGGTGGCGATGCGGAGATGTCGTATTCTCTTAAAGTTATGTTCTTCCACTCACCGCTAGTTATTAATTCGGAGGTCAAGGCGGTGATAGCTGTCGATTGATAATCAGATACATCAATTTGAAAGCCTTCAGATGTGAGTTCTATTTCCCGGTCGACTTTCTGATAGGTCTCAAGAAGATTTCTATTTTTAAGACGAGATAACGTATTTTTTAAACTTGGATTTAGATCCTCAGACCTAACTTCACCCTTATCACATATTAAGCGAAGAGTCTGTTCATCTTCATCTGCTTCAACTTTACTAGTCGCCTGAAGATATAAAATTCCCTTACGTTTGTGGATCGAAGCAAGTCTCTTCTTATTTATCCAACCTAAAACAATTGGTATAATATCATCTGACAAATGAGATTTTGATATTGCCTCATCAATACTTGCCTCTCCCCCCAATGATAAGACTGCGTTTACAAGACGTGATTCTGGGAGGCCAAGTTGAGCATAAGATATGCCCTCTTGGTTTAGTCTAATAAGGTCATTTCTTGTTTCATAAATTTCGACGAGACCTCTTTCTGAGAGAGCTAGGGTAGCACGCATTACGGCCGTATCCGTTAAACCCGTCTTATCAATTATTTCAGTCATATTCGCTTTACGGCCGAACTCTTTAACGGTTGAAAGAACTTGAATTTCATTCTGTCTTAACTCTGACATCGTGGTCAACCCATCATTTCGTACATGGCACATTTGAATTGAAAGCATGTCCACATTCCAAACAAGTTTGATAAAAAAGTGGCGTATGATCTCAAAATCCAATGGCCTCTACATAATTCCATATACTCATAATATTAAACGCAGAAAGTCTTAGAAATGTAAGTGTGGATCTAGTTAAGGGTGAATAAATGGAGAATTTATCTGAGATTGGAACAATTGCCCACTTTTACTCAAAAATAGAGGTCTCAGTCATCGACTTGACAGCTCCTTTGAAAGTTGGCGATACAATTGTCATTAAAGGATCGACAACCGATCTTGAACAGATTGTTGATTCTATGCAAGTAGAGCATAAGGATATTGAAGCAGCTGAATCAGGACAGTCAGTTGGTCTTAAAGTTAAAGGAATAGTACGAGAAGGAGATAAAGTCTATAAAAAAATGTAATATTAGATTCCATCACTTTTGAATATCGATCTTGTTTACTGACCTTGTTAGAAATGAATCTAAATAACTATCGAAACAATTAGCTTTTTGAAGATATTCTCCATACGAAACTAATGCAGCCATCGCCTGTACAGTGTCCTCTGGAGCTGGATACGCAGGAATACCGAATTTTTCAAATCTTGACCTCACATAAAAAGCCATTTCCGTCTCACCTATGTCGCAAGCCACAATCGGCTTAATTGTTCCAGCAGCGACTTTACCTATTCGATCTACAAAATCTTCTTGAATTGCTGGAACATGATGTAGTCCGATTACTATTATCCCATTAACTTCATTATCAGCCACAACTATACTCATAGCCTTTTCAAACATTTCAGAAGTTGCTGAACCCGTTAAATCCACAGGATTCCTGTTTTGAACAAAATTTGGTAAGATTCCTTTCTCTTTCAATTTCTCAAATTTGTTGATAGTTTCATCTGAAAATAATTTAACATCAATTCCACGTAACTCACATGCATCTGATGCCATGACACCTGGACCCCCGGCATCGGTTATTATAGCAACATTTCTTCCTTGGGCGGGTGGTTGGAATGCTAAACCTTTTCCAATATTGAAGAATTCAGACATGTTATCTGATCTAATTACTCCAATTTGAGAAAACGCAGCATCATAGACTGCACTAGCACCACTGATAGAACCTGTATGTGACTCTGCAGCCCTTGCACCTGCTTTTGTTCTTCCTGATTTTAATACCACAATTGGTTTCGATTTTGTAACATCCTTCGCTACATCCATAAATGTTCTTCCATGAGTTATACTCTCTATATAGAGAAGAATCGCTCTTGTTTTATCATCATGATTCAGATAATGTAGTATCTCAGCCTCACTAACATCAACTTTATTTCCAAAACTAACAAACTTGCTTATACCTATCTGTCTTCCTGTCAGATAGTCAAGTGAAGCAGCTCCAAAAGCACCGCTCTGACTAACCATAGCAATATTGCCTTGCATAGGACGTGGCGTAGCAACCATCACATCTCCTGTCTTGAGCACCTTTGTCTCTGGAAGAAACAGTGTGTCTACACCAGTGTATGAATCGAAAACGCCTAAACAGTTTGGTCCAAGAATTCTGATTCCGAATTCTTTAGCGATATTTTTAACTTCATTTTCCAGTTGATCGTTTCCTACTTCTCCAAAGCCCGCTGAGATAACTATCGCTACACTAACACCTTTAGTTCCTGCATCACGGAGAACATCAGAAACAGATTTGCTTGGTACAACTATAACTATTGCCTCAATATTTCCTGGAACTTTTCTCAGGGAGGGATAACATCGATGACCAAGAATACTTTCATCTTTCAGATTTATCGGGTAGATCTCACCCTTGAAAATTCCACGTCTCTTATTCTCAGCGAAGTTCGAGAAAATCACATTACCAGCTTTATTGATATGTTTTGAAGCTCCAACAACCGCTATTGAATTTGGATTAAAGAATAGTTCTACCTTTGAATAATGATCATAATCGTTGATTGTAGATTCATGAGCTAACATTTCTATTCCGAACCATATCGGCGTGAGTATTGATTTTGTCGTTGCAATAAGTCTTTCCAAGTCGTTAGAAATAGGCTATTGGAGATTGGCTGTGGTAAAGTTTAATTAAATTCTATGCAATCTCTTGGCTGGGGTTGATCATCCTTTAAGGGGCCGTAGATGGATGTCGAATTACGACTATCCAATGCGGATTCTAGCCAGGGATGACGACAGCCGAATATCCAAATATGAGTTCGGTCGCCAAGGGCTCCAGAAGAGACCTGAATATGGGTTTACTGACCTTTATTGGTATGAAGAAATTCAGGAGCGCGGGAAGAAACCCGTAGACATATACTATGGCGGAAGTCGAGGGTTCAAAATGGCTTAACACGCCATGATAGTCCCTTCGGCCCCACCATTCGAACCAATTTCGAGGAATTTACGTAAACAAGAAATTTCATTTTTAATATTTTATTAAATTGGTTTTCATTAGGTGACTCAACTCGAGGAAATGATGAATGTTTAATCCAATCGTTCCATCCGTTGCCGTGATAGGGGGAAAATCTTCAGGTAAGACTGCGGCTGTAGAAGTAATAGTGCAAGCTCTTAAAAAGAGAAAATTAACTTCAATGACTGTAAAACACGTGAGCCAGTCAGATTTCAGTGTAGATAAAAAAGGCACTGATACGTGGAGACATTGGAAAGCTGGAGCCGAAATCGTTTCAACTGTCTCAAATCTTGAGAAGGCCATAATGGTAAGAGATGGTAGAGACTTGAATTTTAATGATTTTAACATTTGGACAAAAAATGTCGATGTAACAGTCTTTGAAGGCTTTTCTTACTCATTGTTGAGAGAAGAAAAAGTCGGAAAAGTCATTTGTCTCAGAGACAAGTCTGAGAAGGATAATTATCTTGTGGATTTGAAAGGAACTTTGATAGCATTGTGCAGTTTTAGAGTTTTAGAAAAAGACACTCTCAGGCTGGGTATTGATGACAATATTCTAGCCGAACGAGTCTTTGAATTCTGTAAGACCATCTAAGAGAGAGATGTATAATATTTGAAAAAGATCAAAATTGGGCTTGTGGGATTTGGAAGCTGGGGAAAGAAGCATTATGAAAGCTGGAAAAGAATTCCTACAGCTAACCTAGTTGGAATTTATGATCCTGCTCATAAAGGAAAATTGTTCACCAACTCGCTTAATCAACTTATTAGCAAAGCTGATGCAATCGATGTAGTTGTACCAGCGAATAATCTTGTTTCTGTTGCAATTGCCACATTAGAATCATCTAAGGACTTACTAATAGAAAAACCAATGGCAATCAATCTACAAGAAGCTAATAAATTGTTGAATGTTGCAAAGCACCAGAACCAATTAATTATGGTTGGCTTTATAGAAAGATTTAATCCCATATTTGGTAAACTTCATTCAATAATTCAAAAATTAGATGACCACGCAAAAATTTTCTGCCAGAGATCAGGGTCACCTACACTAGTTACCAAACAGACTGGCGTCTTAAAAGATCTAGCTATCCATGATCTAGATCTGTTAAGATGGTATTTTGGAGAGCCTGACGGTGTAACAATTAAGTCTAAAGACGATTTTTTCCTTAGCCAAGTTGAGGTAAAATTTGGTAATGTTGAAGCGATCGTAATATCAGACTGTCTTGGTCCAAAAATCAGAAGATGGGTGCTAACATATCCCCACGATAATATATTCGCATATTTTGAGAATAATCGATGGAGACTCTATATGAACGATAAAGAAGTCTCAATAAAATGGCATATGCCACTTGAACGTGAACTCACATATTTCACAGAGTGCATTATTAATGAGACAAAACCCTCTCCTTCAATTCAGGATGGCTTTAAAATATTAGAAATCATTGAAAATGCTGAAATTCATCAATAAGATCAATTCGACGAGTTAGATTTAATCAGACCATCATTAATTATCTGTTATGAGTCTCGAAAATCTTACATGATTGTTATTTCATATTAGAAAAATGAGAAATGGAAATCTAAAGGGTAAAGAATTTGAAAGGGAAAATGATACCTAGTGAAGGCAACAAACCTAAACAGCTATTGTGTCTTAAATGTGGTCAGTTTTCTGAAGATGGGACGACATGCATCAGATGCCTTGAAGGTATTCAACTAGGCGATCAGATAATAGATTCTGAAAAACTTAGAAAAGAATTAGTAATCATCTTAGATAACTTTGGAAGCGATGTTGCCGCAGCTTTCAAAAAAGATCCAGCTGCCGGTTCAGTAATGGAAGTCTTATATTATCCAGGAATACAAGCTATGCTTCTGCATAGAATTGCACATTTCTTTTGGAAATTGAAACTTCCCTACATTCCACGATATCTAAGTCTCACTAGTCGACAGATTACAGGAGTAGACATTCATCCAGGCGCCAACATCGGCAAAGAGTTCTTCATTGATCATGGTACAGGAGTAGTAATAGGTGAAACGTCAAAGATTGGAAATAACGTGACAATGTATCAAGGGGCAACACTTGGAGGGACAGGTATAACACGTAGTGGTAAAAGGCATCCAACGATAGGAAATGATGTAGTCATAGGTGCAGGTGCAAAAGTTCTCGGACCGATTAACATTGGAGACAGAGTAAAAATAGGCGCCAATTCCGTAGTAACTAAAAATGTTCCTAAAGAGAGCACAGTAGTTGGAGTTCCTGGAATCATTATAGCCAGAAAAGGTCGTAAGATCCCAAAGATAGATCTTGCACATGGCGAGCTACCTAATCCATTCGTACAGAAAATTCAACAACTCGAAAAACGTATAACTGAACTTGAAAAACAATTGAATGGAAAGAAATGAGAAGTTTAATACAATACTAAACTTCTGAATACTAATGTTCAAAAGAAATCTAAAATCCTCTTTGGATCTAGCAATCTATTTCTGTATGCATAAACTAGATTCTATGAAAGCCCTTGAAAGCACAATCCGTATATTTGCTATACTTCATACAAGATGCATGGGATGATATTCAGGTAGTCTGGAACCTATTTTCAAATACTGTATGTAAGTTTGACATCAAAAATGATCACTCAAGCATTAGACGTTTATGCGAAACATAATTAATTCACGTCGGAACAACATACCAACTCTGGTACTACTTGCTACGGTATTAGTATTGTTGATATGGTCTTTTCAAACAGGGGTAACTATTGAAAAAGGCATGCCACCCATTACAGAATTAAATGTCATTTTACTCCTATTCATAGGTTTTTCAGCCGCCTTGTTTGGTAGTCTCATTGGTATCGGCGGCGGTACAATCGTATTACCCATAATCCATTTCTGGATGGGTTACGCGCTACCATTCGCTATAGGCACTACCCTGTTTTCCACAATATTTACAGCTAGTTCAGGCGGATATGGACATCTTATTCGACAAAATTTAAACCTAAAGGCTATACTTTTGATAGGAGGTGCCGGAATCTTAGGAGTGATCTTAGGTTCTTGGCTATTCACTTTTTTGGCAACACAGGTTACTTTGCTAAGATTTTTTCTTGGGTGGGCATTCCTATGGCCAGCTATTTATATGATGCTGGAAGTTGTCAAATCGGAAAAAAATCCTTCAGAAGAAACAAAAACAATTCATGAACCTAGATGGGGGTGGGGAGTGCTTGGAATATTTATGGGATTATCAACTGGATTATTCGGTTTGGCAGGCGGCTACATACTAGTACCTGGTTTGATATATCTATTCGGAGCGCCAGTGTACATAACAATTGGAACTTCTTTGGGTGCAATAATACCACTAGCATTTATCGGAGGTAGCATCAAACTGATTCAAGGATTTGTGGATATAAATACGGGACTGCTACTTTCAGCGTCAGCAATAATTGGAGCGCAAGTTGGCTCAGCCACAATTAAGAGATTTAGAACTAGTACGTTGAAATTAATATTTGGTGTTTATTTTCTGTATTTCTCTATAAAGTTGATCGCAAGTTACTTTAGCATAACGATTTAGTAATAGTAAGAAGTGCATACTAAAAAAAATAGATTGGAAAGATGAGCTTAAGTCAAAGTTATAGATGTGATATCAAATATGATCTCCCAAAGAGCAAGCTCAATTAATCCAAGCTTAACACTTGGAGTTACAGCAACTGCTAAGAAGATGAGGCAAGAGGGTAAAGACGTTGTCAGTTTTGGAGCTGGCGAACCTGACTTTCCTACTCCGCCTAATATTAAGGACGCAGCCATCAGAGCCATAAATGAAGACTTCACATACTATACACCAACAGCAGGAATTGAACCATTAAGAAAGGCTATTGCAGATAAACTTCGAGATTTCAATCATATTTCTTATGAGCCGGAACAGGTGATCGTATCCTGTGGTGGAAAACACAGTCTTTATAATATTATGCAAGTCTTGCTTGACCCGAAAGATGAGGTTCTACTTAACACACCTTATTGGGTTAGTTATCTTGAACAGATAAGGTTGGCCGGAGCTATCCCAAAATTAGTATCAAAAATAAATGAAAAAATCGACTTTGATAATATGAGAAAGCAGGTTACCAATAAAACTAAATTTTTGATATTGAACTCACCGGCCAATCCTGATGGAACCGTGTCTGATGAAAATGAGTTAAAGTATCTGGCAGATTTTGCACTAGAGCACGATCTCTGGATAGTTTCCGATGAAGTCTATGAGTGTTTTGTTTACAATGGCATTAAGCAAATAAGCATCGCCTCATTAAATGATGAAATTATGGAAAAAACGGTTATCTCTAACTCGTTTTCTAAAACATATTCTATGACTGGATGGAGAATAGGTTATACAGCTGGACCAAAAGACGTGATAGCATCGATTAATAGACTTCAGGATCATATGACAAGCAATCCTACAAGCATTGCACAAATGGCTGCACTCGAAGCTCTTAATGGTCCTCAAGACTCTATTAAAAAAATGATCGAAGCATTTGATAAAAGAAGAATGGTTATGGTTACTCGATTGAACGAAATGAAAGGTATCGACTGCAAAATACCTAAAGGAGCTTTCTACGCCTTTCCAGAGATTAAAAATACTAGCCTCACTTCGATGAAGTTCACCGAGAGACTTCTCAATGAAGAAAATACAGCGGTAATCCCAGGTGTTGCCTTTGGAAAAGATGATAATATACGTCTGAGCTATGCCACATCCATGCAAGAGATAGAAAAAGGCATGAACAGAATAGAACAATTTTGTAATAAACTCTAAAATCAACTTACTATCATAAAAGTTCGTACCTTCAAAACAAGAAGTATGTCCCAACAGCAACCATAATTGACGACATGATGACTCTCCATGTGATTTTTTCTTTCAAATACAAACTAGACATAATTGCCGCCCATAATGGTGATGATGAACTAAGAGGAGCTGCCCTTGCAACACCGATAAGCTGTATACTAAATAAGAATACAATTCCTCCAATGATCATTCCTAGAATTCCTGATAGTAGCAATAGACTAAGATTTTCTTTATTGAGTCTTGACTCGCTAGGTCGCAATATAGAAAAAATAAATAAGAAAATAAATAAAAGAGGAAAACGAATAGTATTTGCCTGAATAATATTTATGGTTCTCAAACCAAGAGCTACTAAAGTTGTTCCTATCGACCAGGATATCGCAGCGGCAAATGCAATTATGAAACCCTTAGTATTTGATTTATCGAAAGCAACATTTCGTTCAAGAAAAATATTGACTATTCCAAAAAAGATTATGACTGCTCCAAAAGTGTATCTCAAAAGAAAAGGCTCACCTAGAAATACTGTTGCTAACGCTATAGCGAAAAATGGGTAGGAGTATCCGATTGTATAAGATCTGGAAACACCAATCAAACCAATACTTCTAAAGAGAAGAGTGTCACCTACGCCAAATCCAATTATTGCTGCAATAATAACATAAAGGGACCCATAGAAATCAAGATAAAATAGATTTTGGAATTCACCCATAAGAAAAGCAATAGGCAACATGGTTGCGACTGAGAATAATGTTTTAAACGCATTTGCACGGACAGGCCCAACATCCCTTAGAGTCTTCGCTGCAACAACCATCGAACCTGCCCAAAGTATTGCAGCTAATACTGCAAATGCCTCACCAAGCATTTTTGTCACATGGAAAGTATTTTTCAAAAAAAATATTGCATAAATAGGATGTGCTTTACTTATTCAATGAATTGTCCAGCCTCCATCAACTGGAATGATTGCTCCAGTGATCATACTGGACTTATTTGTAGCTAGAAAGCATACTACATTTGCAACTTCCAAGGGAGTAGCTAATCGTTTTAACGGTATTTTATTCATTACAAAATTTTTGAACTCTTGATCGATTAACATCTCTTTTGTGAATGGTGTTTCAACAAATGTAGGTGCGACGGCATTTACTCTTACGCCGTATTTAGCCCATTCAAATGCTAGAACTCTCGTCAGTTGATCTACTGCTCCTTTGCTAGAGCAATAAGCCACACGTAAAGGTAGTGCAACTTTTCCAGCTTGAGAAGAGATATTTACAATTACTCCTTGCTTTCGTGGGATCATGGATTGTCGACCTATAGCCTGACAACAGAAAAATAATCCTTTCACATTGGTATCCATTATAGTATTCCAAGTTTCGATTGTGACATCCTCTGCTTTTTGTGGAATGTTAATTCCAGCACTATTTACAAGAATGTCTATTTCCCCGCATTCTTTTCGAATTTTTTGTATAGAATTGGAGATCTCTTTTGTGTTCGTCACATCAACAGAGTACCATTTACATTTCCCTACTGATTTTGAGATCTCAGAAGAAGTTTCAGCAAGTTTCTTTTCGTTTCGTCCTAAGAGGACTAATTCCGCTCCAATTTGGGCCATTTGTATCGCCGATATCTTACCAATGCCGCTTCCTGCACCAGTGACCAAAGCTATTTTTCCAGAGAGACTCAATCAGATTCTCACCTATTCGTCTCATCGAACATTGCACGATAAGAGCCTTACTATTTAATTTGATAATGAGAAGATGATCTATTCACAGTGTACTGATCAAAAGCATATCCTAAATCTAATACAGTAGCGCCAATGATTTAACAATAGTAATTTCGATTTCTACCTTTTAGAATCTTTGACGAAATAACTTTTTAGGCGCGTAATACTCTCAATGATTTTCTTATTATATTGTTCGTTTTGAGAGTAGAGTTGCTATTGGGAGGAGGATCATCGTGCTTATCAACAATATTGCTAGATTACCTGCTATACCTTCCAAACCCAGACCGAGATACATTATTCGCCTTAAAGCTTCAATGCCATACGTCCAAGGGAGACTTCTAGATATTGCTCGACCAGCAGGAGCAAGTACTTCTGGTGCTGAAAATGCTCCTGCTAGCTGAAATAGCGGAAAAGTGATAGCAATTTCTAAAATTGTCAAAGTTGCAGAACTGCGAACTCTAGATGAAATCAGCAGACCAAAGGATAAGGTAAACATAGCGATCAATGAGGTCGTTACATAAATTAGTGCTATGTTTCCTTGAATCACTAAACCATTCCCAACAAAGATGATGAGCATAAATGTAGTCCGCAGTGCGTTTATGACTAGAGTTGATACCATTTTTCCGCTATAAATAGAGAAAATATTCATAGGAGTAAGTGCAAGTCTGGGAAACGTACCACGTTCACGCTCCCTGGTCATAGCATTAACTGCATCATCAAAGGCACCCAAAATAATGATCATTCCTAACTGCCCTGGCAGTATGAAATCCCCAGTTGGCGGACGTCCCGAAATTGGTCTAGACACTATTTCAACAGAAGCGGTTCTTAAGCCATATTGTTCCATCAGATCGTCTAATAGTTCCTGTTTTTGTTCAGTAACCGCTCTAATTATATTCATGCTAGCCATAATCTTCGTATTATCAGTTTGCACTACAACAAATGCTTCTTGTGCATTAAGAAGTCTATTTCCGAATCCAGCAGGAATAACGAGCGATCCTATTACCTCACCTGATTCAACAACCGCCAAAGCTTTTTCTTCGGTTTGCACCAATTGAGCTATACGAACCAATTCGGTTGAAGCTATTTTATCAATGAGAATTTTTGATTCTCCTGATCCATCTAAGTCTGCAATAACGATTGGAACAATGTTTGGATTACCGAAGGCTGAGGATATCACAATAAATATACTGATCAAAAGGATTGGAAACATTACAGTTAAGGCTAGAGATAATGGGTCTCTGCTAAGCTGTTTCAGTTCTTTTTGAGCTACAACTACCGTATCACGAATAAGACGATTCATTTGACGAGCCTCTCTCGTGATAATTTTAGCAGTAGATATGCAACTCCATAAAACAATATGATTGAGATGGCGATTATCTGCAACTGATAAGTTAGACTCATCAAAGGTTGTCCTATGAGGGTCGTTCGTTTCAGAATATCAATGCCATAAGACCATGGAAGAACTGTCGCTATTGTCTGCGATATTCCTCTCAACAACTCTTTATCTATAAAAAAACCGCTGAAGGCAAACAGAAAAAGGATCAGAAAGAACTCAATGATAACGACAGCCCTTACTCCAATCCCGAATGATGAAACAAGAAAACCAAAACCCATCGTCAGTATCGCAATAAAAAGTACACTTAAAACTAATGACAAAAGGTTTGCATGTATACTTGCTCCATAAACATAAATCGCTAAACCAAGAACAATGAATGTACGCATAACATTTAGACATACATCATACAAAGTTTTACCTATCATTATTGATCCTAAACTTACAGGACTAACTAACAAGTGGGAATAAGTCCCCGTTTCTCTTTCTCTTGACATACCACCAGCAATTTCATAAAATGTTGCAAAGACTACCACCATAGTGAGTGTGATGGTCAGACCAACTGCAAAACCCGAGAAACTAGCCCCCTTCATAACTATCTCCACTCCAACAAACTCAATATTGCCTGTCTGCTTTATTCTTGGATTTGGATTGAAATTCGATAGACTTGCGTCAATATTAGAAAGGACTGCATCGTCAACACCAGGGGACCCATCATCAACATGAACAATAATTATTCCAGTTTCATTATTCAATAATCTTTTTTCGAATCCCTCGGGTACAACAATCGCAGCATAGAGACCTCCTTTTCCCAAAGTTGCCAGAGCATCCTCCTCACGATACCCTTGAAGCAACATATTGAAATCCTCGGATCTTACTAGGGACTCGTACAAGCGACCCGAAGCTTCTGAAAGATCTTCATCTATAAATGCGATAGGAAGCTCAGAGGTAGCTGAATAAGTCTCGCCTTCTCCTCCCCTTCCCGCTCCTAGAGAGGCCGTGAAAAAGAATGGTATAACAACAAGTGAGATAAGAATTGCAGAACGGTTCCGCCTTAATATTCGAAATTCATTGAACATTATTGCAAAGATTTTACTGAAATACTTTAGATTAGACATGGTCAATCGTTAACTCATAGAGCGACTAAATTTTATGTAAAATTTCATTAAACAATCATATTTTTTGACGGGCTTTCTCCATGAATCGATCTATTTCCTCTTCTCCACCTGTTAATGAGATAAACGCTTCTTCAAGTGTAGGTTCTTTTGTATTGATGGCTCTTATCTTTGCTCCTGCATCCAGAAGAATTTTTGTCACTGACTCTTCAATTTGTTTATCGCCTTCATCGATACATGAGGCTTTAAGAATCGGATCATCATAAGTGACTTTACATATATTGCCTATTTCTTCAATTTTTTTAAGTGTACTATGGTCCAAGTTAGGGGTCTCAATTTCGAGAAGAGATTGCTCAGATACACTACTCCTTAATTCTTTTGGTGTCCCCATCTGTATCAATCTACCCTCAAAAATTATTCCAACTTTGTCACAGATCATTTCGGGCTCTGTCATATAATGAGTGGTCCAAATAACAGTCACACCTTCATCGCACAATTTTCTTGTGAATTCCCTGAGTGCCAAAGCTGACTGTGGATCAAGACCTGTAGTCACTTCATCAAGAAAAAGAATTTTAGGATCATGAATTAGCGCAGCAATTATCATGGCTTTTTTCATCCAACCTGATGAGAGCTCACCTACCAATCTCTTTGATTTTTCTTTAAAATTAAACATGTCCAGTAGATTATGCATCCTATCCTTGGCGATGTTGCTTGGCAAATCATATAGAGTGCTGAATAACTTTAGGTTCTCCTCAATCGTTAGATCTTTATATAATGAAACGCCATCCGATACAACACCAATTCGCTTCCTAACTTCGGCTGCATCTTTTACAATATCGTACCCTGCAATTTCAGCAGTACCTTCAGAAGGTTCAAGTAATGTACAAAGCATACGAACAAGTGTTGTCTTCCCAGCACCGTTGGGTCCTAGTAATCCAAACAATTGTCCTTCCGGAATTTCTAGGTGTATACCGTCTACTGCTGTGAAATTACCAAATTTCTTAGTTAGCTCTTTCGTGACGATCGCAATTTCAGACATAGAATTTCACGACTTTTGAGCATAGGCTCCTAGAACCGTCTGTCTAAGTCGATAATAACTGTTATCTAAAATAGGGGTAATCTCTGTTTCAAGTGTATATAATTAATATACTGATTAGCAAGCAATAATTCTTATATCACTCTTATCCATTTTTCCTCCATCCTATGGACATGTGATAACGTTGAAACATTACTTTTTGATGTTAGCAATTTTAATTTTGACTATACCAATTGGAACTTTAAGTTCGGATATCATTGTAGAAGCAATTGGAATGGGAGAAATTGTAGCCTCTTCTGTTTATTGGGGTACTAATCCATCAGACCCATCAACCGCACAGCCAGGTGATGTAAATGTTCAACTCTCAATAGTTCTATCAAATATTGGTGATGATTTAGCACGTGATGTTAATGCAACACTGTTCATAGGACCTCCACTTTCTTATACATACTATAAAGATGGTAAGGAATACTCAGCAACCGCGATTTCAAAAATGGCTGGAGATATGGAAGCTAGATCCAGTTTCACTCTTACATATACTGTTGATGTAGATCCACTTGCTAGTGAAGGAATCTACCGTTACGACCTCATGACGTCATACAGATCAGCTAGAGAATTGCAACAAGTAGAAAAAACGATGATTATCGACGTTCCTATATGGAGAGGAGATCTTCGTATACAGAACGTAGTCACATTACCAACAAAACTCTATCCAGCCAACAAACAGGTTGAAATAAAAGTCCAAATCGTTAATTCTGGTCAAGCCTCAGCCAAGGACCTCCAATTAAAATTAGAACTGAAAGAGCCATTCAGACCGTCATCAAGTGACTCAGATAGACATTATGTAGGATCATTACCACCTGGACAAATATCTGAAGCTGGATTCATAGTGGATGTTGATGATAATGCAAAATTTGGCAAATATACCATAGTTATGGCAATCATTAATGAAGACGGTCTTATTCCGATTGATGAAGTCCAAATATATCTCAATGAGAAAGTCAAATTTGACATCGTAAGCTTAACGCCAACAACGATGGCAGCTGGTGATGCGGGTAGAGTAATTAGAGTTGAGTTAAGAAATACTGGCGTTGTTAAAGCAGAATCAGTTAGAGTACAACTTAGGGTAGGTAACTTCTTCTCCGGAACATTGACAGATTTTCTTGGGACAATGCTTGCCGGAGAGACTAAAGTAGCTTTTTTCACCATGGATGTAGACTCCGATACTCCTGAAAAAGAGTATAATTTTGATCTGAGGATAGATTGGACCCAAGAGGATAATTCATTAGATGATACGCTTCGATTATCGCTTGATGTTAAGCCCGCCGAAGTTTCGTTAACTCCGATTTTCTTTGTGGTAGCAATAATAGCTGCAGTAGCTTATTATTTCATCCGAAAGCGTAAATCGGAAAAAGCTAGACCCTAGTAAAAGAAATTAAACCAAATGATGTTAATTTGATTGGAGCAAATGTTGAATGGTTCACCGGGGTCTTCTCTTTTTCTTCGTAATACTGTTAGTGATCCAACTTTTTTCTCCAGTTTCCGCCCATACAACTATAGGTAATCTAAACGATATACCACCTTATTTTAGATCTAATGATCATGAATTAAATCCAACTAACACGTTTGGCACAGCACATGTTCCCGGACCTTTAGCTTACTTATGGTCTGGATCTGGTTTCAATTTCTATACAAATACTAGTGGTCCTCCTGGATATCAATCGCCCTTCCAAGATTTTGAACAGCCATTACAAGTTGCAGGTAATTCTTATTCTCCCGAAGGAGCGATATTAACTTCAACTCCTAATCAAGATAATATTGGAGATCTTATTCTCGCCATAAATTTTTCACAACCAACAGCTTTTACATCCCAAGAGAATCCAGCGCCAACGTTTCGTTATAATAACATCACAATATACATTCCAGCTCCTTTAGTCGATAAAAGCGGAGAATTTATTCAAGACGGATTTGAACCAGCAGGAAGCATAATTTGGGATCTAGGAGACAGTTCCAATATCCTGACTACGCTGACAGGAGATAATGGACAAATATTCGTCGGTAAAGCTGACATGAATGATCCCTTCGCACCGGGCTGGTGGGCTATACAAATCTTAGCTACAGGAAGTGGTATAGAATTTACACCAGAAAGAGATTGGAAAGAACATTATTACATAAGAATCAATCAATTAAGAGCGCCAGACATTGCTGGAAGATATTTATTTAAGATATTTTTAGGAGGCCATTATCCTGTCAAGAAACAGAGTGAACCTCTCATTAATAGTACAATGCCTGTAGAGAATTGGCCTGTATTATTAGTGAAAGCAGAATTAGATTCAGTCATCATATATGGAACCTTAAGATATGGTGAAATCGCAAATCCAGTACTTTATGGAGAGCCAATCAGAGCCCCAGGTATGATTAGAGCAGTTGGAACTGCAATAGATCCTATTACAAACGAACCCACAAACAGGCGAGTAGAAGCAAGAGGCTATTTCAATGCTTCTTCAGGAGGCCATTTTGAAATAGAGGGAGTTGCTCCGGGAATTTATGACATATTTGCCAGTGCAGCAGGTTTTCCTGAACAACTGGTTTCCACTAGCATAATGGTTATTCGAGGACAATCACTCTTATCTGATTTTTATCTGAATCCTGGACCTGAAATTCGCGGAGAGATATATTCAAAGAATTGTTCTGGTCGGACACCATGGAAGAGTGAGCTCCCAATTAGCGTAGTCATATATGATAGCGATAATTATGTTGAGCAGAATGTTGACTCTTATTCTCCAATAAATCTAACGCACGCACCATACACATCTTATGTTATCGGGAATACAATATTTGCTTCGGATAAACTGGCAGCACCCAACGCCCCCAAACAGGTTGCTTTTCCTTGGGAAGGACCAATAAGTTACTATCCCAATACAGCAATTCCCCCGTTCATAGATCCTTTTGGAGTTCATAATGGTGTAGGGCCATCACAGGTCTGGTGGGTCAGTCCCACAGCTAATTTTGATCCAGTTACAGGACTTGGCTCTGATTCTTCGTCCTTTCGATTCCAATTCGGATTTCAGCGTCATTATGGTGCTCCAAAAAGACTCAGCGGTATGGTTCCACAGACATTTGCAACATGGATTGATGGTTTAGGTCCTGGGACATATTTCATTCGTGCATATGTTAACGGATATATTCAGACAGATATCTCAAGCGCAGTTTTTCGAGATTATCCCGTCACAATTGTTGATAAGCAAACATTAAGTGAGGATCTATTCCTCGATCTATGGATATCTGGCACGTTGAATTTTACAGTACATTTTCATGATAGTGCAGCAGGATTGCAGACTCAACCGATTGGAGGACCTGACCCTGGAAGATTTCTATTGGCGGAGGCCGTAGATTCAAGTGGTGAATTAGTAGCCTTCAACTTCACTTATGTTCCTTCCTCATCAAGAAGTGCTACTTTAACTCTGAATGGTTTAGGCATGGCAGGAGTTATATCGCCACCAGATCCTCGGGCGGGAGTAAAATATTCATTGTTTCGATATCGAGGCATTAGAGATTATGGAATCTATCCTGGAACATACTTGCTTCACATATTCATGAGGGGATATATTCATGCTATTCCTCCAGGTGACGAGTCAACTTATCTTGATCAACCAGCGGCTTTTTCGATTTCATCTTGTGGAAGCTTTTCAAGCCTTAGCACTCATATGTTTAGAGGTGCAGGAATTAATACTACCATTTATTCTATCGACTGGCAAGATCCTCCCTCAGCGACACCATGGAAGTGGGACGACACTTCTGCCTCGGTCCTAGTCCATGATGTGGCATCGGGTGAACAAATCGATGCGATATATTATTGGGATTCTATTAGAAACATATGGACTATCCCTAGAACCAACTCTGATTATACAACGATACCATGGCCTAATTGGAAAACCGTATTTGGCTCCTCCTCTAGCTTTCTAGTCACTAATGGATCCACAGTTCTAGAACGATTCGGACCTGACCTCCCCTCTCCTATCTCCCCATTTCCTGAACAAGACATAGCCAGCAATGTCTTCTTCCAGTCGTCATTCCGCATCGGATTTCTATACACCTCATTTTTTTATCGAACACCTGATTTCAAATCAACAATAGCAATCTATCCTGGTCAATATGCATTAAGTAGCTGGACCTATGGGTATGTGCAGGAAGGAGTCACGACTCTTGGTGAACTTGGAAGGCATTTGGTATCGGTAAGAATTGGACATATTGCTGATACATCTGTGCGACTTATACAAGGTGTTGAGTTTAATCTCAAAATAGTATTTGAAAAAGAAGGGTTACCTACATCAATACCTGCTAACATGTCTATGCGTATTAGAATATATGACGATAGAGATGTTCTTGTAGCTGCAGCCTCAACGTCACATGATTTTGGTGAAGTCGATCCATTATCTGATGTTGGTTTCTTCGCAGATGGAAATAAGATATTCGATGCTGGAGGAACAAAACCACCGATTCCAGCAGGAACCCTTCAAGTTGAATATAAGAGATTAACTGGCCTATTCGGTTATGTAGACCCAATAGAAGGGACTGAAGCATTAAGACGGTTATTCCAATTCTCTCCAAATGTTGGTGTATGGGGAGACTCAAGCACATCAATAATCGGCAAATATAGAGGAAATTGGCAAGTACTCGTTGAGTTGATTCCTTGGTACAGTCCTTCTGAGTTTTACCCTCCCACAACTGGAATGCTTCATGGCGAAGTCCATCAAACCAAATTCAAAATTTTCTTACCATACAACCATCTTGGACCTTTCGAATTAAGAGAAGACGTCATCATACCTAACGCAAATCTCGGGGGAGGGGCCACAGCAGTATTATCACTTGACTTAAGAGGAATTGTTACTGGAACAATTTATGCACGAAATATGAGGGGCGATTTCAGAACTGTAAGTTGGGCTACGATATTATTTGAGACCCCAACACAAATACATCAAACCTATTCATTCGATGGTTTCTATGAATCATATTTACCGTTGGATACCTATATGATAAGAGTGGAAGAACCAGGACTATCATATCAAGATGAGACAATCATCTTACCAGATGCTGGAACCATCACATCTAACGCATATATGTACCAAACCGGAGTACCTATCCCAGAATTTTCAATGTATACTTCAACTATACTATCAATCTGTATCTGCATTAGTTATTTCTTAGTTTCAAAAAGGACAAAAGGAAAAAAGAAACCAATTTTTGAAAAACAATAAAATAATCAACCAATTGAATTATGAAAAAAGAACATTACAATAATGCTCAGTCATAATCAAATATTAGATCACTTAGTTACATCATTTCAATTAGAGAAGGGTTCTAAGGAATATACGCAATGGCTTCAATCTCTATTTTGAATTTTGGATGCATAAGTCCGGATTGGACAGTGGATCTTGACGGAAAACCATGTTGAAAATATGAACGATATATCACATCATATTCCTCATGATAAGAAGAATCCGATAAAAAAGCAGTAGTTTTTACGATATTACCAAAAGACCCACCTTCACTTTCAAGTATTTTTCTAATGTTTTCAAAGATTATTCTCATCTGTTTACTAAATTCTATTGGTATTTCTCCAGTATCAGGATCTATTCCAACCTGACCAGCGATAAAAACAAAGTCTCCAGCCTTTGTAAAATTAGAATAGGAAGCCCGAGGTTTTGTAATACCATCGATCCAACCTACTCTCTTAATCGAATCCATGCATTATAATAGATAGAATTCAGACTTATTATTTCTCATATCAATTAAGCTTAAAACAAAATAGACTCTATGAAGAGTGGAGCTAGGCTTTCTATGAGAAAAATGAAAAGTTGGAAATTAGGAAGCAGAATTTTCAGGATCTTCGCCTGGCTTCTACCTTATTCACCATTAAGAGTCTTCTTTCATAAGCTATGTGGAGTTAGAATAGGTCAAGGTGCATATGTGGGCAACTTTGTACTGATGGATGGCCAATATCCTGAATACATAATTATTGAAGATGAGACTTCAATTGCGCCATTTACAATGATTCTGGCACATTCTGGTGCTAGCCCCTTTCATCAGAGGTTCAATCTCTATCATAAAGGACCACAAAGGGTTCACATCAAGAAAGGTGCATGGATTGCTGCTGGCGCAATAATACTACCAAAAGTTGTAATAGGTGAAGGGGCTATTGTGGCAGCTGGATCAGTTGTAACATCTGACGTTCCAGACTATGCTGTTGTTGCTGGAATACCAGCTAAACAAATAAAGGAAGTGCCCACTAAAACTGAAGCCGAGTAATCTACTTGGTTGGTTTAAACATCTTATCTTCACTAGAGGTGTGTATGTTAGCTCTATACAAATGTTGAGAATGTACAACTACCATCGAACTCCATTCGAAATTATTCTACAGAATATTTTCAATATCTTAGAAAAATATGAAGCCAAATTCACATTCAGCATAGTGGCGTCAATAGCAAAACAAGATCTGATAGAAAATATAATGAAGAGCGGACATGAGATCGCATCTCACAGCCTTTATCACGTTAAACATAAGGGTCTTCCTTTCGAAACCCAGCTTCATTATATCAGTAAATCTCTTGAGCTTCTTAGTAACTATGGAGCAAATGTCAAAGGGTTCAGAGCTCCCTACAATTCATATGATGCTAATACTTTCAGATGTTTGAATAAATTGAATTTTACTTATGATGCTGGAGTGCGTAGAGAGGAAAGTTATCGAAAAATATTGCAACCTTTTCATTTAATTGTAGATGATGGTGAGTCAAGATTTGTCTCATTTCCCGTCTTTAATATTAGTGATGAATCACTTGATGAATTACCACAACAAATTGTCCTCGAAAAATTTCTTGAACATATTAACAACTTACCTGAAAACGGATTAAGTGTACTCCAACTTCATCCTATAAGAATTGGTCAAAAAAAATATCTATCATTTCTTGACAAACTTGTGTCACATATTACGACAATCGGATATGAAGTGCCCACGCTTACTGAAGTGGTAAATAAAAAATGCACTATGCCTGCTATATGTCTCACTGGTGACATCGATTGCTTGTCTTTCAATGATTATCTTAAGAGGATATGACAAATGATGACTCTAGAAAAAACAAGTAACAATAATTATGAATTCATTTTTAGTTTATGTTCGTAATTGTCATCATGTTTTATTGATCATGACATTTTACTTTTTAGTAAGACAAATTTATTCAATGATCACTAAAAGTAAAATCAACAAAGATCTTTTTTTTAGATTTTTAGACGTTTACTTAATTTTAAATATAGAACTACAATACTTATTACTGTGGTGCGAATGCCAACCAATAAGAAAGCAAAGAAAAAAGTAACGAAGAATAAAGCAACAAAGAAGAAAGCTGCAAAGAAAAAGAAACGCTAATCAAAGTGTTTGATCAATCCTCGAATCTCCCTCTCACCATGAATCCATGTTTGATATACAACAATACAAGGTGAGGGGGAAATTTTTTTTGACATCATATATGACTACATTATTACAAATATTAGTATCCACTTAATATCTATAATATTCATAAGTTATTTTTTTACGACACATTGACGTCATCTAATCTCTAACTATAATAGACAAATTTAACGTATACTAAATGTATAAATTATTATTATAGACATGTAAATTAAAAGATAACAAATGGGTCCGTAGCTCAGCCTGGATACTTTTGCCAGAAAGAGCACCGGCCCTCTAATATTTTCTTAGAGGAAAGCCGGTGGTCGTGGGTTCGAATCCCTCCGGGCCCGCCATAATATTCCTATTCACTATGAGGTTTAATTATCATTTTTTTGTTTGTGAGCCTACTAATAACATACGCTCTAATTATTTGTTTCATAATTATCGTTTTATATTTCATAAAATGTTTTATTTTTTAAAATATATTTTCGATAATGACATTCTATCTAATTAAAATACAGAAATATAATTCAAGATATTATTAGAATATGAAGATAATTAAGTGTGCTTGATAGTAATATTTAACATAATTGCATATTACCTTTTGTTTATTACAACTTACAGAAAATAAACTATAACATACTATAGAAAATTATAATAAATTAAGAAAATAATCAAATATCAAAGCATTAACAAATATCTAGTGTCTTACCAAACGTTATGACTAAATCATTGATATTCTTAATTTAAAATATTCTTTGATAAAAATAATCAAACACTATTTTGTTCTAAGATATTCAGCAGTTTCCTCTGGAATATGCGTATTTATGTAGATACCAGTTCCTATCTCGAAGCCACCAATATTCCATATACGTGGAATAATTCGTAAATACCAATGTAAATAATTTGAATTTTCGTTATCTATTGGTGCGGTTTCTATAAAATAATTGAAATCTGGTTGACCTAACGCACGGTCAATTTTACGGAGGATCTCTTGAAGAATTTTGGCAAATTCTTCCACCTCTGCATCTCCTATATTCCCAAAGGAAGCTTTATGATATCTAGGCAATATCCATACTTCAAAAGGGTAAATTGATGCATAAGGATGAAATGCCACAAACCCATCATTTTTGAAGATAATTCTTTTTTCTAATTCCAACTCTTTTTTAATCATAGAACAGTATATGCAACTGTTTAATCTGTTGAAATAATTTGACGCGATCTCATATTTACACTTTAAACGTTCTGAAATTATTGGAATAGCAATAATTTGCGAATGGATATGATCTATAGAGGCTCCTGCTGATTCTCCATGGTTCTTAAAAATCATAACATATTTTACTGGTTTTTTACTCAAGATTTTATACATATCACGATAAGAATGGATAACGGATTTTATCTCAGAATAATCCATACTTGTAATGGTCATATCATGAAATGGAGATTCTACAATTACCTTATGAAATCCATAACCACTTATGGTCTCAAAATAATTATTAATTAGATTACTCTCAAGAACTTCCTCTGAAGATACAGCAGGAAACTTATTGGGTATAACTCTAATTTTCCAAATAGAGGATTTGAAATTATCTTTATAGATCTTTATCGCTGGAGGCGTTAGCCTCTCATTTCCAATACAGAACGGACAATCATCAATGTAATTTTTAACAATTTTCTTTTTTTTTGATGTTTCAAAATCAGTTGGGCGCTTAATTCGTTCTTTTGCCATGATTACCCATTCATTAGTGGTAATATCCTTTCTAAATTCTGTCAATTACAGCACCATAAAATAGAAGTATTAATGTTCAAAAGAAATTTGTATTGCATTTTATTGCGAAACCTTTTTTGGTAGAGCTTTACGACGTTTCCTTTTCTGAGGATTCGAAGTTAACCTCTTACGGGTGATAATCAAGTCCCTAGATGCTCTATCCCAAAATGAAGTTTTACAATGAGGACAAAATTTTGGTTTTCTCAGTCTACGAGGCTTCCATACATGGTGGCATTTTCGGCAACGATAAATTCGCTTTTTCAATTTTTTTCCTCTCAGTTGGCATTAATGGACTATTAAATATCCAATATAAACTAATGAATTTCAATAATTCATTAACCATTATTTTAACGTGCGCTGATTTAATAATCAAGAATAAATTTATTCCATTTTTTAAACCAAGTTCTTAGATTATTGTAAATTAAATTAGGTTGGCTTTGATTAGCCGCGAATAAGTACTCTGATTACTTCTTCTTTTTAACATAGTACTAATGGCGAAATAATTTACATTTTCGTTTATTTTTGCCCAAGATGGAAGGAGTATCTGGGTTGCAGTTGGTTTTCCTAGAAAACTTAGTTTAAAAGTATCATAAAATCTTCTAAACCTGTGCATGTCCATATCTTGTGAATATCTTATTTTTTTATTGATCTTCATTTGTTTCTGAATCTTTTTAAAAGCCTTCCAATAGGTAGGTAAAACCCTCAGAGTTTCTTTCTCATATTCAAAGATGATTTCTTCTTTTTCTTTCTTCGATAATTTAACTCTCTCATTTTCAAGAGTCTTGATCATTCTATTTGTAATTTCGGCAATCATTGTGCTCATGTTCTTTACTGATTGTCCAATATGGCATAACAATTCTAGATCGATCTGAGCTATAGTCTCTGGCGAATATTTTCTCATAGCTTGATTTAAAATTGAGAATTCTATACTGTAATCATTTGGAAAACAGATGTTCTCTAAAAATCCCTTTTTTGCTGAAAATTCCCCTGAAAGCGGATATTTAATTGAATCGAATCCACAGAATATTTTTGGAAATTTTCTTGTAAATATTTTCAATAAGGGAATCGCAAAAATCCGTGTGACACGCCCACCATAAGTATAGTACCCGTAAGGAAATTCATATGTTAGAGTTACTCTATTGTAAAATGCTTTGGTTATCACATATTTCTGTCTATTTTTTTTTAGCGCGTCAACAATTGGCTCACATAAGGATACAACGAATTCTCGGTTAAAATTCATAATATCAGAATCTAGAAAACATAAGATATCTCCTTCTGTTATAGGGACTGCAAGCCACAATGCAGTTCCCTTTCCATAAGGCATCTCAGTTAGGTTGGCTATTTTATTTACATTGAATTTTTCCAAGACGTGAAAGATATTTCTATCAAATTGATGTACCGTTCGAACAATAAAATCAAAGTCTCCTCTTTTGGCATTCATAGCCTCCGCACGATTTTCCCTTAAATTGCGAACTTGTTTTTTGAATAGGTCAAGTTCCTGATATGCTGTCTGAACTACTTTTATTAGAGTTGTATAATCAGGTTGACCATTCTGGTCCATTGAGGCGTCAATTACAAGTATTTCGTCAAGATAACCTTGATCAATAAGTTTACTGCACTCTGAAAGCATCTTACCCAGAGTCTGAAGTTCGAGTTCACGAGTTTTTCTGCCAACATCAATTTTCGTAGGTATAACTAAAGATATTACCAAAGGTCTCCGTAAATCGGCCTCATCAAGAATAAGCGTTTTCAATTTTTTATTTAAACAATCGTTTAAATCGAAGTTTTTATACGATCCAAGATAAGCAGCCTTAGTCCTCACAATCCTTAACCTCATGTCAAATGAGTTTCCAAATACTTTTTCACGTCAAAGAAATCTGAAACAACTATATCTGCAACATTTTTTATTCTGTCTCCTTTTGGTTTATATGCTATTGAGATATCCGCACCATCTAACATGCAATAATCAGAATCACTATCTCCAATAGCAATTGCCATTCCACCAAGGGTACCTTTCAGTGATCTCAATAACCGTAATTTACATATCAGATACTCTTGACAACTAGAGGTATGTAGACAACCAGGAATTGTAAGAACTCTACCAGTTAAGATTTCGCCGTCAAATTCTAAAATGTTTCCATAGACTAGGTCCACAGATATTTTTTCTTTTAACTTATCCGCTAGAAACTTATATCCATCAGTCGCTATCGCTATAATAAAACCTCTTCCTTTTAAAAAAGTGATTAACTCTATTACTCCAATGTTTAGAGGAATTGAATCAAAGATCTTGGATAATTCGTTTCTATTAATTCCAGAAAAAAGTTGAACTATCTTTTGTGTAACCACTAATCTTGGAGCGTCTTTAAAATTGATATCTATCTGTTTGATTTTTGATATTAGGTCGTATCTTTCGCATATAACATCAATTGATCTTTTAGAAAGTATCGTTCCATCTACATCAAAAATAACAAAATTAGTATTCAATATTAGTTTCCCTTATTCAGCTAAAAGCTTGTATAGTTCGAGTGTCTTCTCGGCGCATGAATCCCAAGTGAATAGTTTCTCAACCCTTTTTCTACCTTCTTTACCCATAGAATAGCGTAGGTCCGTGTCTTTCAGTAGTTGGATTATCGCTTCCGCCATTTTGTGATGGTCTCCTGGATTAACAAGAATCCCTGTTTCATTATTTTTCACAATTTCAGGAATCGCGCAGTGATTAAAGGCCACTACAGGTTTACCAGAAGATTGAGCCTCAGCAGGTGTGAGCCCAAAACCCTCCCACATACTTGGATAACAGAATACATCACAGAGAGAATATAATAATGGTACTTCTTCCTTAGAAATGTAACCAGTAAAGATTATTGATTTTCGCATTTTTTTTGATAGTGTTAGATCTTTAATTCTAATCCTATCAAACCTCGTCGCCCCTCCTATGATAAATTTTACATGAGGCAACTCTTCTAAGATAAGTGGTAGAATTTTTAATAAAAATGGTACTCCTTTGTATGGATCCATTCTACCGAGATATAAGACATTTAAAGAATTCTCTAAATCATATTTTTCTTTTAGGACTGACGAATTGTGATCTGGCCTAAATCTATTAATATCTACACCATTGTATATTACAGATATTTTTTCTTGGTTGACTTTATAAAATCTCAATAATACATCTTTGAGATAGTTGCTGACTGAAATAACTCTGTCAACTCCAGTATGAAGCGCCACGATTGTTCCGATTGTATGATCTAACATTTTGAGCCTCTGTTTCGGATTGTACCAGCTTCTTATGGGCGCATATCCATGAAAAGTAAAGACATGTGGAACATTTCTTAATGTTCGCACAAAATTTCCCGTAAAAATTGCAGGATGATAGTGGGTATGAATCATATCAAATTCTTTGGTAATCATACCGCATTTCGCCATAAATCCAAAATGTCGGAAAAATGGCAGATTGGATCCTGTAAACGTCACTTTCACAGGTTCTATCGGAGAGAGATCTTCCATTGCTTCGCGTGCAAATATTTCAATGGTTATTCCTTTATGTCTCAGCCTTTTTGATATCTCACTTATATGTACGACTTGACCTGAGCCTTTATGCAATGTCGTTCTAACCATTGCAACTTTCAATAATCATCCCATTTCTAGTCACAGATTTTACAAAAAGATATGCGAACTGAAGGTTACGCGCGCTTACCCCCTATGACTATTTCATGATGCTCCATTTTTCAACCAAGCAGACACGTGCATTTATGTGTATTGAATACCAAGTGTTATCGACTTTTGGCTACCAAGACTGTTAAATAGCTAAAGTTTATTGTAAGACAAATAAAATCGCAAACTAAAAACTAACAAATTCAGCAGGGAATTATTTGACTTTATCTGTAAAAATTATCCCACAATATTTATTCCTAACAAAAGGTGTTGGAAAACATAAGGATTGTCTGCAATCGTTTGAGTTAGCTTTGAGAAACGCAGGTATACATTATTGCAATATAGTAAATGTTTCAAGTATAGTTCCTCCAGGTTGTAAAATTATTCCACGCGAAAAAGGATTGTCTATGATTAAACCAGGCGAGATAACCTTTATCGTGATGGCTAGAAATTCAACAAATGAACCGCACAGACTAGTGGCATCTTCAATTGGTGTTGCAATCCCGTCAGGGGAAAGTGATTACGGATATTTGTCCGAACATCACTCTTACGGGGAAACAGATGAAATAGCTGGAGATTATGCTGAAGATTTAGCTGCAACAATGCTTGCAACAACTATGGGAATACCTTTTGACCCAGAAACGGCTTGGGATGAGAGAAAACAATTATTCAAAACTAGTACTTCGATAATCAAGACAACAAACATAACACAATCTGCCACTGGAGATAAGAATGGACTATGGACTACAGCAATTGCAGCAGCAGTATTTGTTCCCTAATCTTCTTTATACTGGTATTAGATCACAGAAGTAAAATCGTCCATCTCTTAGCACGATGTCACCTAATTCAAACTGTACTCTACGTTTAAACAATGGTCCGTCAAATACATAGGAATGAAATTCTCCATTTTCACCCATTGGATCTACATTAGAGGGTAAAGCCGACAGAAATTTATTATCAAACACTCTACCAACAAATTCCTTTGAGAGACTTTTAGAGTCAACACAGGTGATTACGGATTTGAATCCTAATTTTATGAATTCTTTTGCTAGCTGAAAAGTATCTTTCTTCCACAAGGGAAATAAAGCAGTCATACCTATTTTGGATAAATTTTCTTCGCGATATTTTCTTACATCTTCTAGAAAAATATCACCGAAGATTATAGATCTAATACCATTTGGTTTATATTTTTGAAGAGTACTGACCATTTGAGATTTGTATTCTTTATCTGAGGCATTTTTTTTAATGAATATTTTCTCAAGAGAATAACTCAGATATTCAACTTGCTTTTCCAGCATGATTCGACGTATACCATGCATACTAACTCGATCATAATCCTCTGTGATTACAGTTAAAAGAGCTCTTACTTCGAATTTTTTATCTTTAACAGTATTATAGAGTGCAAGGGTGCTATCTTTTCCCCCACTCCAAGATATAATTATTTTTTCTCTAGAATTCATAAGTTTATTACTTCGTGTATTAGATTCAACAGATTCTCAATATTTCCATAGCTAACGCTAGAAAATATTTATCGCATACGCGCTGATCTATACTATTACTCCTCAGGATTTCCTCAAGACATTAATACGAAGGTAGTAGCTGTTGTTGTCCATATGGATCGTATCCTGTTGACAAACCTGGATAGTAACCTGTTGACAAACCTGGATAGTAACCTGTTGACAAACCTGGATAGTAACCTGTTGACAAACCTGGATAGTAACCTGTTGACAAACCTGGATAGTATGAATAGGTTGGCTGCTGTTGCTGTTGTAGTGTAAAAGGATATATGGATTGAGGGGTTGGTGCGGTCTGTGGATTTTCATAATTTTGTGCTCCAAACCATGGAGAGGTATAGCCGTAATTATATCCTGGTTGAGGGGCATAGTATGGAAGTTGCGTAGAGTAGGGATTCATAGTCGACAATGGACTGTAGGATGGATATCCGTAAGGATCGTATGGATTATAGGTCATCAATTTTCACCTAATTCTATTGAAAGCATGGATATATCTTAAAGCTTCTTATTATTAATGTGTAAAAATTTCAATTCAATTACTAGCTTGTATGCTGGGCAGCAAACAAATCGATTGCATTAATACGTATTTAAATCGATGTCACATTCGAAAGCCACATTTTAAATACAATATTTTCCTATAACTAACCAAAAGTAAAGGTGATATGAATGTCTTGGTATTCTCCATTACCGTATCCTATTTTTGGGCCACAAAGAATCTCATACCCTGGATATTACCAATCAATCTTTTCGCCATATTTTCCATTTCCAGTAATTCCGTCTTTATCTCCAGACTTGGCTTGGAGAGCACCATGGTATGCTCAAGAGATAGGCGTAGCTAGGGCAAGTCCCAGACAGTTCTTTCAGTGGTAAACATCCAACCTTCTCAATTTTAAATATAGAATTTTTTTTAAAAAATCACTTTAACAATTACTTAATTATTTTATCAAGCGCGTGCATATGCTTTCAGAGAGTTAAGATTAAACTCTCCCATTATCATAATAGAGGAAAAGATTAGACAAGTGAGTAAATCATAACGATGTTTAACATGAATATTCGATGGCTCACTATCACCATTTTTCTATAGACATTGCAAGGATTTCTTGTATGGAAAGACGTTTCTCAGGTTTCCCTGCAAAAGATTCTTTCTGAGTAGAAGTCCGTAGAACGACGGCTGTATCAGCACCCTCCCCCGTACCTCCGACCGAGATTACCTTTGTTGATGATCCAATTTTTCCAATTTCCACGGCTGCGACCGATATCTCAATGGCTACTTTCATGCCTTGACCAAAGACATATAGTGTCTCCGCAATGAGCTTCCACGTATCACCACATAGTGGAAGGAATGTGATATCAAATATATTTCTACGCAGATGTATTTCATTCTCAGAAGATTCATCTAATCGATTTCGAATAAGTTTTCCAAGGCACCTTTATCCGGATATGATATCTGTTTACACGCTTTCATTACTTCATCTTCTGAAATAGAGATTATCTTAGTTTCTTTCCCCAATTTATTTACAAAATTTTCTAATGTACGGCCAGTTGTCATGGGAACTATAACTGCTGCCACATCTCTCATTCTTAGCCTTTCTTTAGTGATTTCAATGACAGAATTTGTATTCAGAAAGCCAGGAGATTCGAAATACATTACATTTCCTTTATGTACGGACATAATAGTTCTCTCTCATTTTCTAATGAAAAACTTCTAAATAATAATGATCAATTTATCATACCGGGCATAATATAGGCCATGTTGAATAAGTATGAGATTAATTCATTCGGTGGCTATGCTAGCCATAGTCTGCATTATACTACAAGTTTCGATTTCCAACGGGTCACCGGATGATGAGGAAATTAGTTATGTGAATGGGTATGTATTTGAAGCTTACAGTGATGGAAACCCCATTATTTTCGCTTGGATCTCAGTTTACGATAACAATACATTAATAAATAAAGGATTAAGCGGACAAAATGGTTCTTACTCTTTTGCTCTGGAACCTGGAATTTACAATGTACATATTGAAAAAACCGGTTTTATTCCACAAAACGCATTTGTAGTTCTGGAACTAGAAACTTCACTCAGGATAGATTTCTATCTAGAAAAAATGCAATCACCATATGAAGTATCAATATTTGTAACTGGAATTCCAGAAATAATCTATCCGGAGATGCTAATCGACAATAATTTTTCTGGATATGCTCTCAATGGTACTATAATTCAGTTCATAGAAAATAGTACACATAGCATAGTGTTGAATCAAGTTGTCAATGGCAGTATACGTTATGTACCATCAGAGGAAGAAACTCACATTGTCACAGAAACAGAAACAATAGTAATTCCATATCATACACAATATAATGTTACCTCCAATACAAATCAATGGATAAATGACTGGTATGATGAGGGCACTATTCATCTTGAAGCAAGTGAAACAGTAGACCTTGGCAATTCTACCCGTTTATTATTTGATGCATGGCTCAAAGATGGTAAAGCCATAAAACAAAATCCGATCATGCTAGATGTTAATTCAAGTTTTCATCTTGATACCAAATATCGAAAACAATTCTATCTTAATCTATCCTCAGAGATGAGCACCGTCAAAGGAAGTGCCTGGTATGACGAAGGTTCAATAGCTGAAATTTCTGTTGAAGATGTCACCATAGGATCATTACCTTTTGCATACAGATTTTCTGGTTGGAGGGGAGATATAGAGAGTCGAAATGCAACGGAATTTTTACTAATGGATGAACCTAAACAAATACATGCTGAATGGGAAAGGATTGAAGTAGTTCAGATCGAAAAACTAGATCCAATTTACAAAGCAATCATCAACATAAGTCTCCTCATTTTCACCGCGAAGATTTTTAGTGGATTATTCGCTAGGGTCAGACTTCCTGAAGTATTAGGTGAATTAACAGCAGGGATGATCTTGGGGCCTTATGCTTTAGGTGGAATTATTATTCTAGGAGCCCCTTTAATGGATTTAAACGAGTACGTGCAAGTATTCGCAGAAGTAGGAGCAATTCTTCTTCTTTTTATTGCAGGATTAGAGGTCAGTTTTGGTCAATTTAAAGCTGTAGGCGCCAAATCTTCCGTTGTGGGTGTCTTCGGCGTCATAGTCCCATTTCTTCTAGGAATATATCTTCTACAATTCTTAGGCTTTGACTGGAATGTCAATTTGTTGATAGCTGCAACTCTTACTGCTACTAGTATAGCAATAACGGTTAGAACTCTCGAAGATATTGGCAAACTTAACTCAGAAGAAGGAAGCATAATGATCAATTCGGCGGTAATAGATGATGTACTTTCATTAGTTGTTTTGGCTGTAATTTTATCAATTGTCACCTCAGGGGTAGTGCCTCTTCCTTCTGAGATAGCTTGGATTCTATTTCGAACCTTAGCATTTTGGCTACTTTTGATGGCAATTGTATTGACAATAGCCCCTCGACTTATCACACGTGCTGAACGATGGAAGGCTAGAGGGACCGTTGAAGTGGTTGCAACAGCTACATGTTTCGGAAGCGCTGTAGCAGCAACAGCCATAGGATTGTCTCCGATTGTTGGCGCCTTTGCAGCCGGCATGGCCATAGCAAGCTCCCGCATGCTAGCAAGAGTTAGAGATTATATAGAAAAACTAAGCATCCTATTCTCACCAATATTCTTCGCTTACATTGGAGCCCAATTTAACATCAAGGCCTTGAGTTTTGAAAGTCTATTGTTGATAGTGACTTTGGTAGTAATAGCTGTTATAAGCAAACTTCTAGGATGTGGTCTTCCCGCCATGATTGCGCTCAGGAACATAAAAGGAGGCTTTAGAGTAGGCATAGGAATGATCTCTAGAGGAGAAGTCGGATTGATAATCGCTGGTATAGGAGTAACCTCAGGTATCTTAACCCAAAATATCTATGGTGCAGTTGTGGCTATGGTGATATTTACTACCATCGTCACGCCGATAGCTCTTAGATGGGTTTATACTGAGAAAAAGCATGGTATAGAAGATCCAAAAATTGAATAAGTTCATATTAAAAAAATCAAAACATCGAATGAAATTTCTTGTATGAATTTTATTACGTTCTACTCTTTCAAATATTCAAGATATTTTATCGCATCAATAGCCGCTTGACATCCAGATCCAGCTGAAGTTACTGCTTGACGATAAATCCAATCAGCTACATCACCAGCCACAAACACTCCTTCTTTGGCAGTTTCTGTATTGTTTTGAACCTTGATATATCCAGCTTCATTTAGTTCAAGTTGAACTTTAAAAATTCCAGTATTAGGTATGTATCCGATTGCTATGAATACTCCATCACACCTATATTCTTGAGTCCCTTCATTTTTCAAATTTAACAATCTAACACCTTCAACTTTTTTTTCTCCACATATTTCTTTTACCACATGACTCCAGAGAAATTTTATATTTTTTATCTTGAATACTCTTTCTCGTATGATCTTAATCGCTCTCAACTCATCTCTCCTATGAACCACAGTAACACTTCTTGCTATATTTGACAGAAATATCGCATCTTCGATCGCGGTGTCACCACCTCCAACCACCATCACATCTTTATTCTTAAAGAAATATCCATCACATGTAGCACAATATGAGATCCCTTTTCCTCTAAGCCTTTGTTCTGATTCGAGCCCAAGCAATCTCGCTGAGGCACCAGTCGCCACAATTACTGCATCTGCCTCATAATCAGTGTTATCTACAATGATCTTTAAAGGCCTCTTCGAGAAGTCAACATTTGTCGCCTCACCAGATATGAATTCTGCTCCTAAACGTTCAACTTGTTTTCTAAATAGATTCATAAGTTCTGGACCCATTATAGGCTCTGGAAACCCTGGATAGTTCTCTACTTCCGTCGTCCAAATTAACTGTCCACCTGGGTTTGGACCTTCGACAACAGTTGTCTTTAACCCTCCCCTAACTGCATATATCGCAGCTGTTAATCCTGCAGGACCAGAACCTAAAATGATTAAATCGGTCAGTGCCATCACCAAATATCCATGAAGCGCGCGATTGATTCATCATCACTTTAACTTTAGTTAAGCATTTTGATATGTGATTTACTTGAATGAGAGAATTTGTTCATTAATATATCATCAAAGACCAATTTTAAGAGCATCAATGGAAAGTTACAAGAAAGTCGTCTAGGTGCTTTGTACTAAATGGAGTTAACTGGACTTTTCGTTGCGGCAGTCATACCTACTGTATTTATACTTTTATTAATAGTTAAGAAAGACCGCTTTGAAAAAGAACCTTTCAGACTGTTACTTGCAACATTCATTTTGGGTGCACTTTCAATTATTCCTGCAGTGCTTATGGAACTGTACCTCTCCAATTTTCTGGCTGAACCAGAGGAGCCTTTATCTGACATAATAGGTCTTGTTCTTCATTATCTTATCGTAGTGGCAATTGTTGAAGAATCATGTAAATTCTTGGCTACTCTTCCAGCATATAGATCAAAAGCATTCAATGAACCTATGGACGGCATTGTCTATGCCGTAGTTGCTTCACTTGGATTTGCGACTGTCGAGAATATAATTTATGTTCTAAGTGGAGGATGGCTTGTTGCTTTATTACGTGCTTCTTTGAGCGTTCCTGGACACACTTTCTTCGGAGCAACTATGGGTTACTATCTTGGTAGGTCAAAATTCGTTTATCGATGGAGTATGATTACATTTGCTCTCATTATCCCAATATTTTTGCATACAATTTATAATATCATAATTTCAATAGAACTTGGATTAATCAGTCTTGCCTTGGGCATCATCTTCATTTTCTTTCTTTATCATAGAGTAAAAAGT
>Ga0154710_143_pt6 | contig 35808 bp, 32 predicted proteins | sample Rifle2008BG13ft_FD_105570 | JGI IMG/M metagenome (GOLD analysis project Ga0154710, IMG submission 105570) | Candidatus Bathyarchaeota archaeon RBG_13_38_9
TTTCACCGACATTATTCTGGCAAAAGTTAATAGACTAATGTAAGAAAGTGTAATATGGTAGAATTCAATTGAGCGAAAAACATAGCAAATCCATTCCAACTCAAAAATTGACAGGTATGCAAGTTGTTAACTCCAAAGGAGCGATCATTGGCATTGTGAAAGATTTGGCAATTAACCCTACAAATAGAGAAGTGTTCTTACTGATCGAAACAAAAGAAGGAGGCAATATAGAAATTTCGTTGACTGATGTGAGCTCCATAGAGGATGTAATACTTCTGGCTAAATCGGAATCGGAACCACCAACTCCACCTTTGTCAACTCAAACTACTACTGCAACTATTGCATGCAGCACTTGTGGCTCATCTTTACCAGCACATGCAAAGTTTTGTGCTAAATGTGGTTCACATTTAAAATAACGGTCATACACGTAGCATTTTAGAGAACCGCATCCTTCAGAGCATTCCAACAATTACATGTAGCTGTTTGGGATATTTTTGGTATGGTTGAAGCAAAAAGTCTCTTTGTTTTTTCTACATTAGATTTCATAACGTTTAATATCTCATCAACACTAACGGGTTTATCTGCCCACACGTCATAATCTGTAACAAGCGCCAAAGACCCATAACAAATCTCCATCTCTCGAGCAAGCACACATTCAGGATATACAGTCATACCAACTACATCAGCACCCCATTGGCGGAACATGCGACTTTCTGCTCTCGTTGAGAATCTTGGACCTTCAATACACACATAAGTCCCTCCAGGTTTAATCGCTATGTTTTTTGAATGACCCTCATTCACCAAAAGAGTGTTGAGTTCAGGGCAGAATGGATCCGCCGCAGAAATATGACACACTTTGCCTCCTTCATAAAACGTACTAGGACGTAACTTGGTTCTATCAATAAATTGATCTAACACTAGAATATCCCCTGGTTTATGTTTCTCTGAAAGTGAACCACAGGCATTAGATGATAATATCCGTTTAACTCCAAGTTCTTTTAATGCCCAGATATTTGCTCTATAATTTACATTGTGTGGGGGTAATTGGTGACCACGTCCGTGTCTTGGAAGAAATACAATCTTTCGTTCCAAGTATGTTCCAATTTTTAAAACATCACTCGTTCTTCCGTATGGAGTTCGAACTTTAAGATCACGAACATCTTCTAATAGATCTTGATCGTAAAGTCCTGAACCTCCAATTATCGCTATTTCTGCAGTAGGCTTCATAGGATCATATTTTCAGTCACGATCTATAAAAGTGCAAGCTACAAGAGAAAATGATCAAACTATCTCACTCATCAATATAGGAATACTTATTATAATTTAACTAACTTTGAGACAATCTGTGTAAATTAAAAAGAAAATTCCAGTGAGATGGAATTGTCAGAATTCAAATGCGAAGTTATGGATTGGGAAAAATTCTATCAGTTATCAAGAATAGCGGCAAAAAAAGTTAGAAAATCAGGCTATAAACCTGATGTTATAATCGGTCTGGCGCGAGGAGGCTGGATTTTTTCACGAGTTCTATGTGATTTCCTTGGAGTAAAAGATCTTTTTAGTCTAAAAGTTGAACATTGGGGTATCACAGCTAGTCCTGATGGCGAAGCAAAAGTTAGACATCCATTATCAATAGATCTTTCTAACAAGAAAATCTTGATCGCTGACGATATTACAGACACAGGTGAGAGTATGAAAAAGTCTGTCGAACATCTTAAATCACTTAATCCGGCCGAAATTAAGACAGTAACTCTCAGACACATTGAAGGGGCTAAGTTCATCCCTGATTACTTTGGTGAACAGATAAAATGGATATGGGTAATTTTTCCTTGGAACTACGTCGAAGACCTTTGTAATATTTTACCTAAGGCAATTGTTCTTAGGAATAATGAAGTTGACCAAAAGAAATCAATCATTAAACTTAAGGAATCATTCAATGTGTCTATAGATCCAGAGATTCTTAACGACGTACTTGATGAATGTAAGATTAGAGGAACTCTACAAGAAGGAATAGATAAAAATTCTGGACAGTGATTATCAACTTTCCTTCGCTAGACAATAATCATCATACAATAATACCATTCAACACGTTGAATTATCATACTCTTTAGGTTTTATATACAGTTTGAATGCTAATTTATGAAGTTTCCAGTTTCCTCATTGAGGGAAAAAAATGAGTTTGACTATCGAAGAGACAATGCTATGGATAGTCATTGCAACGGCTCTTGGCGCATTAATATATGCGGTATTGCTCGCACGTCAGACACTTAAAGAAAAAACTGGAACGGGGAAGATGCTCCAAGTATGGAGGGCCATATCGGAGGGAGCAAATGCATACCTTAAAAAACAAATCAAATCCATTTTGCTTATTATTATTGTATTAGCAGTTGTTCTCTACTTATCTTCAGTTCTCGTTGGTGGGCCACCATCAATTGCAATTGGAAGAGCACTGGCCTTCGTTATGGGAGTCGCTTTTTCTGGAATGGTTGGCTTTATTGGAATGAATATGGCGGTAAAAGGTAATATCAGAGTTGCTGAGGCAGCTCGACGAAATTTTCATGATGCTTTGAGAATAGCATATCGCTCTGGAACAATCACAGGGATGTTAACAGATGGTCTTGGGCTGCTTGGTGGTACAGCAATCTTCATGATTTATTTCAGAGATGCACCAGAGGTATTGTTAGGCTTTGGTTTCGGTGGCACTCTTATTGCACTATTCATGCGGGTCGGAGGTGGGATATATACAAAAGCAGCAGACGTGGGCGCAGACCTTGTAGGAAAAGTTGAGAAAGGCATCCCAGAGGATGATCCAAGAAACGCTGCTGTAGTGGCAGATCTGGTAGGGGATAATGTTGGAGATTGTGCTGGGATGGCTGCAGACATATTCGAATCTTATGAAGTGACAATAGTCTCAGCGATGATATTAGGACTTGCTTTAACACCATTTGATATCAAATGGATTATTTTCCCTCTTCTTGTTAGAGCTATAGGAGTAGTCAGCACAATTATAGGAACTTATTTCGTCTCAATTTGGCCTGAAAAAATTGTTAAAGGTGATGCATTCAAGGCCATGGACTTATCGTACGATTTATCAGCCGCAATCTCAGTCACAAGTTTCCTCGTTCTCGCACAAGTGTATGTTCAAGATCTTCGTGTTTTTGCGGCTACCGCTGCTGGAGTATTTCTTGCAATAGGATTCAACAAGATCACAGATCATTTCACAAATCCAAACAAGAAAACAGTAGATGAACTCGCACGTTCATCAAGAACGGGACCTGCCACAGAGATACTTGAAGGATTATCAATGAGTTTCGAAGCAACAGTATGGAATCTACTAATCATTTGTTTAGCAATAATTGCGTCTGTTTTCTTCTTTTCAGGTTCTTCTGTCATATTCGTGATGTACGGAATAGCTCTGTCGGGAATAGGTATGCTAACTCTTACAGGGAATAACATCTCAATGGATGCATTCGGCCCGATTGTTGATAATGCAAATGGCATTGGAGAGATGGCTGGCGTTGAACCAGAAGCAAGAAAGATCTTGGCTGATTTAGATGCTTCAGGAAATACTACTAAAGCCGTAACAAAAGCAATAGCAATAGCGTCAGCAGTTATTGCCGCAGTCTCTTTATTCGGAGCCTTTGCTGAAACAACTGGCCTTGAAAAAATTGGTTTAAACATCATTGAACCAATAGTTTTTGTTGGCCTGTTAATTGGCGGAGCGTTACCTTTTCTATTCAGTTCTATTTCTATTCGTGCTGTTAGCCGTGCCGCCGGACACATAATCGAGGAAGTTAGAGAACAATTTAAAATCCCTGGCGTTATGGAAGGAACCGTACCACCCAACTACGCACGAGTCGTGACTATCTGCACTGCGGCAGCTCAAAAAGAATTAGTTGGTTTAGCACTATTAGCAATATTAACGCCTTTAGCAGTCGGATTCTTATTAAAACAAGCCGCACTTGGTGCATTCCTCGCAGGGATCATAGTAACCGGACAATTACTAGCAGTTTTCATGGCGACGTCAGGTGGAGCTTGGGATAATGCCAAAAAAAAGATCGAAGATGGATTTTATGGTGGCAAAGGATCTGAGCAACATAAAGCAGCAGTGGTTTGTGATACAGTAGGTGATCCACTCAAAGATACCTCTGGTCCCGCATTGAATCCTATGATTAAAGTGATTAATCTGGTGGCGCTTATTTTCGCACCAGTATTATTGCAGTTCTCAGCTATGCCAATTCTAATGACGTTAACTGGCTCCATACTTGTTTTGATACTCGCTATAGTAATTTGGCATGGAAAACGAGAAGGAGTTTTTACCAAAAACAGCCTTAACCCAAAGCAATAGAGAAAAAGTTTAAATTCTGATTGATAGTTGAAAACATATTGCGTGAACCCTATCATCACATGATTATCCAAGTAAGATACAAATTCTTTAAGTAAATTTTAGGTTGATGTTACTTGTCAGTTGGATCTAAGAAATGTTTTCCCGACTGTGAACTGTTTAGATGTGAACAAAGAACACTAGTATTTCGAGGCAAAACATCATATTGCAGATTTGCAGATGACGAATGCATACCTCAAAGCTGTAAATATACGAAGTGTGTCAAAGGCAGATTTCTTCCAAATGGAACATGTGGTCTTAACATGAAAACCCGAGAGCTAGACATTAGACCTGATGAATGCGTGGACCCTATGGAAATTCCTAGCAACTTGGCACAGAAAATGAAGAATAGAAGACCTTATTGAGAGCCTAACAGCACCGCACACGCTTTAATCATTTATATCCTTTAGAGACAGCCTTTGAATTATTTTGACTACTGCAGAATGATCTAGATCTTCGAAGCCGACAGCTTTAGCAGATTCATACATTTGGTGAGCTAAACTCGTCATTGGTAGTGATGCATTCATTTGTGACGCAAGACTCATAGCCAATGCAAGATCTTTATGTTGAAGCCATACTTTGAATCCTGGTTCGAAATCATTTTTTATCATTTTAGGTAACTTTTGTTCTAATGCCCATGAATTCCCTGCACTTGTCTTTAGGACCTCATAGAGTTTCTCAAGATCGATACCGGTTTTTTTGGCTAGAACAAACCCCTCACTTATACCAACAAGGTTGATTGCCACAAGCATGTTATTGATGAGTTTGAAAATTTGACCAGCACCAGTATTTCCAACTTGGTAAATATTTGTACCAATAGCCTGGAGAACATGTTTACACTCATCTACTTTCTCATTAGGCCCTCCAACCATTATCGAGAGAGTTCCTTTCTCAGCTCCAATTGTTCCTCCACTCACTGGCGCATCAATGAAGGTGATACTTTTTTGATTGCATTCATCAGAAAATTTTTTTACCGCAGCTGGGTCGATTGTACTTGCATCAATTATTATCCCTCCTTCAGGTAGACTATGAATAAGACCATTTTCTCCTAGCACTACATACTCAACTTCTTTCGATGATGGAAGGGACAATAATACGATTGTAGATGTGTTTCCTACATGTTTAGGAGATTTAGCAGCCTTTGCTCCTAATTTCTCAAGAACTCTGATAGGTTCATCGCGCACATCATATACTGTGAGGTTAAATTTATTTTTCAGAAGATTTTTACCCATGTTTAGCCCCATAGCACCTAGACCTATCAGTCCAACATCATTATTTCTCATAAATTATCTACCACCATATCTTGAACCAGGTGTCTTTTTCTTCCACAAACCAAATACTCTTTCAGCCAGACCTTTATGTCGTAACTCCCACGACATGTGTTTATCATAACAATCTGAACACATTTTTTTTTGACAATATCTGCAAGTCTTGAGGTTTTCGTAATTTCCTCTGCATTCTTCACAAGCAGCCATTAATATACACTTTGATTATTTGTTGAATATGAATAGAGGTAAGGGCATAATTAAGAGAATGGTGCTTTTAATTATTCTTCTTGTTTTTTCGCTTTCCTAGCAAATGTCAAGTATCCAGTATGCCCAACCATGTGTGTCTCAGGCCTTGATTTTCCATCCTCTATCCGAATACGACGTAGTAACAGCTCGATTGTTTCGATGGCTAGAAAACCTTCATTTTTCATAGTAGAAACAGCTTTTTCAACTTGGTTAATAGTGGGACTGAAGGAAGCCAGATTTGACCCATCTTCCAGGGATTTAAATGCATGCGGTATAACATTCCATGGATCGCCTAAATCTAGAAATACAGCATCAACCTCAGATTCTTCGAAACCGCGCCGTGCATCTGAACATTTGATTGTTACATATTTCAGTAGGCCAACTTTGGAAAGATTCGATTTTGCGTTTTCCGCAAAATCTTTGTTCACCTCATACGAGTATACATGACCATCTGGTTTTACGATATTTGCAAGGGAAGCGGTAACAACTCCACTTCCCGTACCTGTTTCGATTACTCGCATTCCCGGTTCTACTCCCAACTTGAACAGAGTGAACCCGATGTCCTTGTCATAAAGTATCTGCGTAGGTCTTCTAAATGTCTGGATTTTATCATAGAATGAGGGTTTTAGAATGTACAACCTATGTCCAGTTGTCGTGACTACTGAATCTCCAAATTTTTTCCCTAATATTTCAGATGTTTTTACTATTCCTTTGTGAGTGTGAAATTCTTCTTTATCTAAAAGATGAATCAACCAATTTCTTCTATTATCAAGCCATAAAAGAATATACATTCCAATTTTTATCTTTTGATTCAAAAATATTTCACACCATCATATTGATCATTTATTCATGATTTTATGGATCTCTTTAGCTGTTGATTCTCCCTTTGACCTTGATATAAAATGTAACACTATCGAGTCATCATATCCAGAGGAGAATATCCTCATCGTCGAATATTTTGACCGAAGAATTGCAATGATGAGGCAGAGTATGACTGGAATATTTATTAGAAATATTGTTGAAATACCCTCGATGGTTGTGTTCATCTTACCAAAAAATAACAAAATTGATTGAGCAATTAATAAGAAAATTGAGAACACTAAAGGAGGTATAACGCTTTTTCCATAGAGCTCTATAGATTTAACATTTTTAATATTAATACGTATTTTTGAAATAAAAGGTATTTTTGAAATAACAAGATCATCTTTTGAAATTCTGATCCGTGAATACATTTTAAGACATCTACGCCAAACAGACCCTAAATAATATCTATTTTCATTTTATTGCAAAATATAAATACTGATATTTCTAAACCAAGTTTAATCAAAATTTGGTATTAGCCTTTATGATCTTAAATATTTCCATTAAATCCTCTCCTCTGACAATAAAGTCAGCAGCATTTTCAGCTTCCGTATGTCTTGGATTGAAAGCTATTTTGAGTCCTGCTTCTTTTGGTAAATCAAAAACATGATCACCTACAACAACGACTTCAGACATGGTTAATGACATTGACTGAGCTATGTCTTGGATTATCGTTTTTTTATTATCGATAGAGACTTTTGTTTCGATCTCTCCAGTAATAACATCATTTGATATTTTGAGATCATTAGACATAACTACATCCACATTCAGATCTTTTCCAACTTTTTCAGCAAGAAAAGAAAGTCCAGCACTTACGATTCCTACTTTTATTCCAGCTTTCTTTAGTCGATCAATAGTTTCTGTTGCACCATCAAAATATTTTATCTCAGACGTTATTTGTAAGATCTTTTCTAGTTTGGTTCCTTTCCATAATGAACAATCTAATTTCGCCCATTCTTCATAGCTTATCTCACCATTTCGATATTTTTGCGCATAATTCTTGGCCCATTTCCAAGTACCAAGTTTGGAATGAAGATGTTTCCATATATTTGGTGATCGTGTAATAGTGCCATCAAGATCGAAAATAACTAGTTTCACTATTGATTTTGAAATAATTCTTTTCAATTACTCCATCCTTGATTATTTAATCTGAAATTAAAACCTGGGAATAAATGCCTAATTGTTAAGGTTTCTCCCTTTCAAATACTAATTAGACATCAAAGTTTGAAATATTAATTACAAAGTTCATTCAAGTAGCTTTTTTTAGAGTTTTTGAGACTATGTAGTTAGATCTAGGGAATGCCCAAAAAGAGAAAACTTTTAGATAGTTTATTCCAGCGGCTTGTCTTAGATTTTCCGAATTACCTTGTTCACTATATCCATGAATAAAAGATTCAGTCAATTGTTTCATTTTATCGCCATATGGGGTCGAATAATGTGCTGAAAAATATAGAAAAACTGCAATATCCCAAGCAAAATCTCCACCTTTCTTCGCCTGCTCCAAATCTAAAATGAAAACTTTACCTTCAGCATTTCTAATGAAGTTCTCAGGTTTACTATCTCCCAGTTGAATACCCAGCGTATGTACTTTTGCAATATTACGCCCAACATCTGATATACTTTCATAAAGACTCTGTTCATGTCTTTTTTTACTTACAATTTTTTTAATAATATCAACAACTGAAATACCATCAACATATTTCTCAATCAAAATTCTATCAGAAATGCTAATGTGAAATATCTCTGGTACATTCACAAAGTTTTTTTGTAACAAATGATTTATTCCAAATTCATTTGTTAATCTGGCTTTACCGGAAACAAAAAATGATTTTGTCCCAAGCGCTACTAAATTCAGAGTAAACCATTTGAAGCCGTGCCAGTCAGTAAATTTTTTTGCAACAAGCTTCTCTCCATTTGCATGAACAAGATATACTTCATTAAGAACACCTCCTAGAGGATTAATGAGTATTCGAGAATCTGGCCTAATTTTCACTATTATCTCTCTAATGTCTCCTCTTGCATCAATAGGTATCAATCCGGTCTTTGTTTTTAACGATAAATAGATTCTTGGATCTTCCATTTTAGGGCTCTTTGTAGTTAGGACAAATTCGCGTTTGAATTTCGATGCTAGTTCTCTTGATATTAGTTCAGGTGATACTAATCCTACTCTACCATGCATCAGATATGACGACAAAGCCTTCCTGCTGATTTCGACAACATTTACCACTTTATCTGCAGTGCTTCGTGAGATGATGTCATCAATGAAATCTTCACCTATGGATATTCCTAAAGACTCGTGGTGTAGGATTCCATCATTTACCAATTGTTCAATTGCACCGTCATATCCTGACATAACTTTCTCTATGTTTTTTTTCCGCAAATCACTCCTAAACGTATTTAGATAGCTGTACCTTATTGGCGGGAATGTTTTGGATAATCTCGATATATATGATACTGCAAAATAGTTGGGATCTATAATTATTCCTCTTGATGCTTCACCATATTGTTGAATTATATATTCAATATCTCGTTTAATCACTTCTTTTTTTAATTCCACTTCCTTTTGTTTTAGATATTCTAAACCCTTCAGGCCAAGATATGGGAAAAGCATTCTACCAGCAACAAAACCACCAAGAGCGCCTTTTTTTACGTCTAGAATAAAGAGTTCTTCATCAATTGCTAATATTGAAGCCTGATCGCCATTAAATTTCTCAAGATGATATCTGGCACCACCAGGATAATGACATATCGCCATACAATCATACAGACTATTCTCTCTCGCGTAACCTGCGACTCTTGATCCGTAGATTAGAGACGCCACAGGATCATATTCTTCAGCAAGTCCACCTATTAACTCGAGTAGAGAGTTATCCATTATCTTTCTATACCTTAAACTGAGCCTATTTATTGTGGTTTAACCGTATTTATGAGGTCCCGCAATATCAAAAATTACCATAACATCGACTAGTTCTTGACCATTAACAAAACAATCAGTGTTCTCAACTTGGATTTTTTAAAAATATGACCACAATTCAACAATTTTGAAGTTAAAAACGGCATATTGTCACAATTACCAAGTTTTTCCAAATGTATAACACATTTTCGTTTTTGGATCCTGAATTCCTTTTAACAATGGAAACATAAGTGAAAATCATCCCAATCAAGAAGATTAAATATCAAGACATAATTAACACCATCTTGAATATTTAGAAAAAAACTGTTTTCAACACATGGTGAAGATTTCGTCAGGTAAGGATCCATGTCAACTTTATTCTCCGTAAAATCATCATACAATCTTAGAATTCAAACTGTAGGAATATTACTAATTCTATTAATCTCAACACTAACTTATTCTACTTTAATTTCTAAAGCGAATTCACAATCACCAACGCACTCAGTTTTTGTAGAAATCTTTACAAGCACATGGTGTGACCCATGTCAAACAGAGCAATTATTAATTAAAAAAACATTTACGAACGATAGTCATATCGCCCATTTCCTTGTGTATCATCTCCAAGATGTTTGGAGCACAACGGCTTCGGTCGATAGAGCAAATCAACTAGACTTTCATTTTGTTCCATCACATGCATATGACGGAGGATACTCTAGAACAAGTGGTTCAATTATTAATTCTTCTGAAATAGAATCACTTACTTACAAAAGTGTTCACTTAATTGAATTAACAGTAACAAAAGTTATTAACGTAAATTTATTGACTACTCAGATTTCGGTAGCTGAAAGAAACGGTTATTCTTTTAGTGGAGATGTAGCTGTTTATGCAGTCGAAGACAAGATTTTCCATAATGGAACAGAATGGAATTCTATCTATAGAGATCAAATATTCAGACAGGGAATTTTTCTAAAACCTAATTCATATGAAGTCCTTTCAGGAAATTGGTCAATACCAGAAGAGAGTATACCAGAAAATATTGAGATTATTGCGGTCGCATTCGATAAGACTTTAACTGGCAAATATGGACCTTACGCAGTTCAATCTGCTTGTAGCAAGGATAGTGAACTTGCCATTCCTGAATTTGGGACTCTATTCCCAATCATTGCAGCATCCACCATGCTAATCACATTTCTAACATTGAAGAGAATTAATTTGAGAAAAAATGGTATTGACTCTAACATCTAAATGGTCAACGGGAAGAATACGCGCAGATGAATAAAAAGATCATCGCGAAAGATACTATCCCATTATTAATCGCATTTATAATAGGAATTTTAATTGTCATCCCGCGTTTATTGCCAGGGATTCCTCAAGGTGTTGATTCTGCCAGTCACCTGAGCAAGATTCTCTTTATGTTCAAATGGTATAATAGACTCGGTTACATTCCTTCTTGGTTTCCAGATTGGTATTGTGGAACACCTTTTCTCCTATTATATTCACCTTTAAGTTATTTTCTCACATTCGCAATCGCTAATATTGGAAAAGATGCAGTAAGCGCTTACAAGTTCATAGACACCATTTTTTTTCTTGTAACTCCCATTACGGTATATCTACTGGGTCGAGAACTTAGATTAAGTATTAGAGAGGCTTCTTGGAGTGCATTAATTTTTGGATTGACTCCAACAGTTATTGGAAATTATATTTTTTATGATAGATTCCCAAACATCATTGCTTTGCCAATCATATGCTTATTACTAGTTACTTTCATTCGCATGTTATCTAAGAAATCAATGATATGGTTCGTCTATTCAATTTTACTTCTCGGGACAGTTATTCTCACTCATCATCTCTCAGCATTAATAACATTCTTTATCTTATTATTGGCGTTTTTGTCACTTACACCTTCATTTACTGAGTTCAAATTAAATTTACTCAAATTTTTAGGTGTAATTTTTGGCGGAATTGCATTGACAAGTTTTTGGTTAATCAATTTCATTCAAGCTTCTTCTCAAATCTCAGATAACCCATTTTATAATAGGACGATGGAATTCCCCTTCATCAAATTATCCTATGCTTTGTATGATTATCTAATTCTAGAACAAGGAATAATTCATTTTATCTTGGCGATTAGCGCCATTTTCCTTTGGGTTTCCAAAGATTTTAAAAAATCAGCAATTGTTTTCGCCCTTGTTTTGCTATTCTTAGGCATGTCATTTTTTGAAATTGGATATCAAACTTATCTTAATATCCAAATGATTGGACAAGCGCTTGTAATAATCGCACTTATTTTCATGGCAGGTTTAGTAATATTTAGGACTCGAAGAAGTGAATACAATCATTTTACTTTCTTTCTTGTATTATGGTTTGTATCTTTCTTCTGGCTTGGTCTGGGATATTATGCAATTCCTATTGTGAAGATTCCTTTATTGCAAGCCATTTGGAGAAGCCTTGATGTATACAGATTCTGGCTATTCCTCAGTCTGCCGATCGCCTTTCTTACTGGTACATTAATCGAAGAAGTTATCTGCAGAATGCGGAGAAACATGAAATTGTTAATGTTGACAGTTATTCTTCTATTGCTTTTTACTGGTGGAATAGTCAAATCTGTTTATTTACTAAATCAAGACGTTAATCCCCATCTACCTTATACAGTTCAAAATTCCGACATTCCAATAGAATTACTGGAATATCTACGATTGCAGAATGATTATGGAAGGATTCTGTCTGTCAGATGCCCTATGTGGATATACATGATCCCTAGTTATACTGGAAAAAATATTATAGACGGGTGGTATCCTCAAGAAAAACTTATTCTTAGTTTGCTTGAAATAAATGACTATCGGATTAATGATTTGGAAACAACAGAAAACAGGGTAGAGGAATGGAAAAAACTCATTGATAAAAATCAAGAGCTTGGGATACATTGGGTAATTGTAGGGAATTCTAATAAAACTTTGATTCGAGATCTTACAAATTCGACATTCAAACAAGATGCTTTTATCACTCATGAAGGAGGAAATCTGACTATTTTAAAAAATACCGTCCCCAACTCTTTTGTTCAATTAATTACTGAAACGGGTAATGTTGATTATGAATTTGACAGGTCTAGTCCAGAAAAAATAAACATTGAGATCATAGATAAATTTTCAAACGTTAAAATTTTTGTGAGAGAAGCTTACTACATAGGCTGGATTGCAACAGTCGATAATGATACAACCAGCGTTATGTCTACTTCCAAGGGTTTCGTACTTATTACCACAGAACCAAGCCCCGCTCAGGTTACTTTGGAATATACTAAATCCGACAATCCATACATCTGGCTATCTTTGCTAATGATTGGCTTAATCATTCTACTTTTAATATACTCAAGAAAATGTACAAATAACTTGATGGAAATAATATGAAAACAAACGAACAGTCTGAACCAGTGGATTTGAAGAGATACGAACATTTTACTCTTCGCATATTCTATCTTTTTACTGCGGGATTTCTGTTTTATGAGAGTTTTCAAAATTGGCTAAGAGGCAAAATAGAAACTCACCCTGAGGTCGTTGTACTTTGTGTAATAGGTTATTCGCTAGCACTATTCCTTATGACAGCTTCATTGTCTTCTATCAAAATTTTACAAAAATTTAAGATCATACCTCTAATAGCACTATTATTAATCATGTCGTCTAGCATCTATGTGATAGCAGAGATTCAATACACTGGAGTCTATAGAACAGACTCAATGGCTTTCACACACTATGCATCACAACTATGGCTTTTCCCCTCTTGGAATCCTTATGGTCACGATCTTCAGATAGCTTTGGAAATGTTTACTGTAGATGTAGATTATGTTACATTGAAACCAGATGGAGATCTGGTTACGAACCTGAACTATCCAGCGCTTCACTTACTATTTTTCACACCTTTTGCATATTTTGGATTGCAGGATATGAGATGGGTCACATTCATTTTTGCAATAGCGATAATTTTAATTCTCTATTGTAAATCACCCTCCGAAATTAGACCTTTAGTTCTAATTCCTTTCTTTGCCGGGGTTGATCTGGCGATAAATTTCACAGCAGGGTGCCTAAACGATTTTCTATGGGTACTTCCGCTTATTATTACTGCATTTTATATTGGCAATCCACTAATTGCAGGATTATCATTTGGATTAGCAAGTGCAGTTAAACAACAACCATGGATCCTTTTTCCATTTCTATTAATATATATTTGGAGATCTGGAGAATATGCTGGAAAGAAAAAGACAAAATCAATTCTCATGTTTACCACCTCAACAATAGTTGGTTTCTTACTACCCAACATTATTTTCATCTTAAAAGATCCTAAATCATGGTTATCTGATGTCACAACTCCTTTTTCCGGTCAATTGATTGTAATAAGCCAGGGACTATCTACAATAACTCAATCTGGATATGTGCCTCTTTCAAACAATTTCTATTTCTTTTTTGCAGTGTCAATTTTTTTCCTTCTTTTAATATATTACAATCTATACTTTGAAGATCTAAAATATGCGATTTGGGCCTTTCCAGCATTGATATTATGGTTTTCACCTCGCGGACTCCAGAATTACTTTATTTATCTAATCCCAATATGCCTCGTTGCAATCGTGACATGGTATAAAGCATCATTTGGGCGTGACCTAAAATGAATACAGTGAACCGCCGACGTTTGACATATATCACTTTGATTTTATTCATACTGATAATCGGAATATCGTTTTTTCAAAATCTTGGTAAATCTCAAGATTTTCCTCTTATTCTTAATCCAAAATTCAAATACTTTACAAAAGATCCACAGACTGGAATGCAAAGGCCGTTCTTATGGGAAGCCACATACACATTAGGCCCAAATGATTCAGGTTTTCTTAGACGTGATATTGTGGCAGATAATGAGTGTTTGGGCCTTCATTTATACCAAGATGGCGCTAATGATACATACGCTTGGGCCAATATTCATGTCAAACAGGCGATAAGAGGATCAGATGTATCAAAACTTCTAAGATCAGATGTTTCATTCTGGATTTACCCAACTTTTAGCTTTGTTCACGATATAAATTCAAAAGAGCCTTGGAATATTTTTGGTTTAGAGGTAAACGATGGTGCCCACATAATATGGTTCATCTTTTCAGATTCTGCTGAACAAACGTACCAATTACGAAATCACAGAATAGTTCATACAAATTTGCCACTCAATCAGTGGTCATATGTCAAACTTGATATAGCCAAAGAGTACGCCAAGGCTGGTTGGGAAGAACCTTCTGATCTGTCATTTATCCTTATATGTGGAGCTACAAAAATGACTCCTGGAACCTATGCTGGGTATTTCCGTGAAATTGATGTATATGCCGGACAATAAGGTTATTGACATCAATTATAAGCACAAACATGGTTTGAAGTTATGACATTATAATTAATTCATTAAAATTGTAGGAAATCAAGATGTTTGGTCGCATCAAAAATAAATTCTCCTATAAGAAAGAACTTTTTTCTGACTTGTGGCATGTAGCAGTTGTCTTGGTAGTCTGTTCAATAATTTTGGCCTTTACTCCTGCACCAGCATATTTGGTATTCATTGGAGGGGCCATCATGATATCAATATTCATTCTTCCAAGGATTAGAAGTATAACCAACCAAATTTATTCCCTTTTATCGTGGATATTCGGAACCACTGCTGTTCTAGTGCTAGTGCTCTACGCTGTAAGAACAACTTTCCCCTACATAGTTGGGGATAATCTCGTATTGGTACAGGTTGAAGTTGTCCCCGGCATATTTATGAAGCCTATAACCATTTTCATGTTTTCTTTCTTCCTATGGTTTATATTTGGATTGTATACGCCATCATCTATAAGCCGCTTCGAACAGATGCTCCCAGAGGTTCGAAGACTTCTATATTCATTTGCTTGGTTCGGGGTATTGGCTAGTGGCTTTGAAATAATATATCACATAGTGGTTTGGACGGCAGCATTATCCGTGCAGGGTCTACAAAATCCCGATATTATAGTTAATCCCTGGCCTTTGCGAAGTATGACTCCAATAAATATTGTTTTTGCAACAAAGCTAGTATTTCTAATATTTGTAATATGCTGTTTTATGATAGACTATATCAAAATGATAGATTCTAAAGGGTAGCCTTTAATCAGTACTCTTTAAATCAAGAGAGATGATAGGCGAAAGTCTCGATAAGGTCGTTGAATATTGAATCGAATGATCTTAGTTGCGCTTTTTTCAATTCTGTCATTACTACCGATAGATGCTACATTAGCGCAACAGAGGGTCGATTCAACGGAGACAGTTGATCTGTACGCTCATACAGACTATACCATGGGCGTTAAAGGTGGAAGAATACTAAGTACTGCTCCGCCATACGGGGAAAGTCGTTCGGCTCTTCTCGACAGAGAGATTAATTTCACTTTGTATCCAACATTAACCAGAGACATAAAGCTAGAAGGATCTGTAAACTATAGAATTCATTTACGTTCACCAGTGAAAAGGACTGTTAATCTAAATGTTTCATTGTACGAAATAGGAACTGAAACTGAGATAAAACAGGTCTCCAGTGCTCTGATCGCATTACCAGTTGAAGACAAGATTAACAAATACGTCCTTGGAATCCCTATAAGTCACACATTCCAAAACGAATCAACAATTCTGTTCTCTATCGAACCAGATCCTGATATCCAATCACTGACATTGTATTGGGATGGTGAGAAGACTGCAACATCAGTATCTTTACCAATACCACTGGAAGAAACTTTCAACATATTTGATTTAGAAATTCTTGACTCCAAAGACATACCACTGAAAGGAGCGAACGTTACTATACTTGTTGATAATAGGCGCATTTGGACAGGCAGAAGTAACTCTATTGGCGAGATTAGAGCTTTAGTTCCAAAATCAGGAGATACAGTTTATGAATTCATTGTGATTTGGAAAAGTATCATCGCTAATAGAACACTTTATCACACTTCAGAAAATCTTGATATTCAGATTCGTTGTACTGTATATAGCCTTGAATTATTGGTAAGAGATCTACTTGGTTTCCCAGTTGAAGAAGCGAAAGTGGTCTTATTAAGAAATGATTCTATTGTTGACCAAGGAAACACAACAATTGAGGGTAGAATCAGTTTTCTCCAACTTCCTGGATCTCAGTATAAAGTTCAGATTAGTAGAGAACTTTTGATTCTTTTTGTTCCGATTTCTGTTTCAAATGATTTTGATATTCAGTTGTCCTCTGATGCGAGCAGAGAGATTGTGTTGCGTATCGTCAAACCTTGGATGATAAACTCCGTATTGTTGATACTCATCATTCTAACATCATCATTATTGGCTTTGAATCTTTTCAGAAAAAGGAAAAAAGGATTCCGCGAGTATGATTTTGAATATTTCTATAAAATGGTGGGTGGCGATATTTCATCATCCTCATCAGTTATGATATCTGGATTACCTGGATCAGGTAAAACAGTTATCCTTGCCCATTTTCTAATTAAGAGTCTAAGAAGTGGAAAACCCTGTATTTTTATCGTTAATTTAGATTTTCCATCTAATTTACGAGAATATCTAAAAGGTTTTGAACCTGATCTAGAGAAATATGAAAAATCTTCAAAACTAATCTTTATAGATGGCTATTCAGCTTCTGGCGGAAAGGAGTCTTCTGAAAAACATCAGATATCTTCAATGGGGGACCTTACTGGACTCGGTGTACAACTTTCTTCTTGTCTTGAAGAATTAGGCCAAGATACTGATGTTTTCTTAGATTCATTAACCCCGTTATTTACAATGCTTAGAGATGAGTATATCGCCAATTTCATTCATTCAGTCGGTGCTAAAACCAAAGGTGTTAATGGAAGATTTTTCTACACCACAGGATCAGCAGTTGGAAGAAAAGGTCTTAATGCTATAGAGGCCCTCTGCGACAGTGTGATTGAGTTATCTTCTACCGATGAAGCTGGCGAATATCAGAGAAAATTACGTATTAAGAAAATGAGAAGGAAACATTTTGAAAGGTGGATCGACTTCAGGGTAGACGGTGATAAAGGCATCATGTTTAGAACTAGAAACTCGCGAAAGTCCAAACTATAACGAACTAGGTCGGTTGACTTTCAAATACACGATCTTTAGGATAGACCTCTATTCCCTTTGACGTTATTTGGTAAGGCCTAAGTTGAGCGTCATGTGCTATTCCCCGCATTTTCTCCACCTGAATAGCTCGTATAACCGTTCCTGCGTGAACCATTGTATGCATAAGGATCACTCCTTGGGAGAGAAATTCTTCCAACTGAAATGATCGGCTAAGCATACCAGTTCTCAATTCCGTACTTACAAGCGATGTGCAACCTGAATTGATTAAAGAATCAAAGAAAGTCAACAATGCTCTTCTCTTCTTGAATGTCGCATCATATCGAAGCATAATAGAAGTTACAGGATCAACCGCAATTCTCTGTATGTCTTCCTCTTTTACAATTTTTGTAATAGTCTCAACCAGAAATCTAACAGTAATTTTAGGTTCTGAAGAGTCTTCGAATTTCGAAGAAACTAGAACATTATTTTTTCGGATCCCTCCTTGCCTTAGCATTGTAGCATCTAAAAAGAGAATTTCACCATTTTTTTCCAGCCCCTCAATATCCCATCCAAATGAAGACAAGTTAGTTTTGACTTGTTCAGGAGTTTCATCCATTGCCACATATAATCCACGCTCATCAGCTTTTGCACCGCTTGTCAAAAACTGCATTTGAAGAATTGTTTTTCCTGCGCCTGGACTGCCTACCACAAGAACGCATTTTCCTTTAGGAAGACCCCCTCCAAGTAATTCATCTAAACCTTTTACCCCAGTCGAAATGAGTTGCATTTTCTATCTTAACCGCCACAATACTTTGTGAAAACTCGATTTAAGATTTGCACGGAACATGGATATATGGTTTAGAGTTCGATTTTACAGATAAGCGAACCTTTTCTACCTTAAATTCTAAGCAATTGTGGCATATATTTGGATATTTGTTAATTTTGAAGTGTCCAATATTCGAAATTTAAGTAATCTAGATCATAGATGTTTATGAAATTGTATTGGCGACTCTAACTGTTTGCTGTGAAGGGTTTAAACTATGAAACCATTTTTGAGACATCAATGTATGCCGTATTGATACATAAACAGCAAACCATGCGCACGGATGATCCGATCTATGGTATAGCGTGTGCTATTTGGAGAAAATAATTATGTTCAAAAATTACAGTAAAAGAAGAAATCTCAATGCGATATTAATGCTCATTATTTTGACACTACTAGTACAAACGTCTTCCTTTTACGTGGAACACGCAGTAGGCACAGATGAAAATAATCTCAATTCATTTTCTTCGAACTTACTAACAGATGAAATGGAGATTCCAAAATTCGAAATTGTTGGTGAAAATTATATAGGAGATAAAATATCCATCTCTGAAAAAGGTGGGATAATTGAGATTTCTGGGACAGAATTCTTTTTCTTTCCATGGAAACACATTTCCTGGACAGAAAATAATGTGGACGTCATCTTTGTAGCCAATGTTACAGAATCGAATTTTCGTATAGGATTTTTATTTTTAACAAATGGTTCATCGAGTTTTGATGTAAAAATCTTTGAATATGCATCAGCAACCTATCAGAAAATGACATTCCAAGGAAAAACCTTCATCACAGAAGACTTTGTTAAACTAAAAAAAACATTTGAGAATAAGATATCAATCATTCCTTCTGGTAAGATTGACAACAGACTTTTTGCCACAGGCCCCAGTTTATTCATCGTAAGCCATGAGGGAAAATTAAAGCTTGACTCTTCAATCATGAAACTTTATGTCATACACAATACAATAAATCCATCTTCAGGTTGGAATGAACTCTGGACATTAGGTGTAACTGAATCAAAGGATTATTATTTCAACATTTTTTATATGAATACTAAAAATAAGAGTGACATCATTTTTGGTCACTCCCTTTGTCTGAATGACTATGCAGTTCTTGAGCAGAAACAGTTAGATTCGACGTGGTTTTTGAAAGGTGAAGGTTATCAACTATCAGTAATGGTGCCTCTTGAGATAAAATCTCTTTGGGTAGATGGTTTTCGTTTTGAAAAAATAGATGATTCCACATTTTATAGTATGTTGAATGAAGGAACTCACATAATATCAATAGAGAATGGAACTTCTCAAGTTGATGGTATACGTTTTGGATTTAATAAATGGTCAGACGACGTTGATAAGAACCCTCGAACAATTACCCTTGATTCTAATGTTACGCTTTCAGCGGAATACTCAAGAGAGTTTTTACTCACAGTCGATTCATTGAACCCAGATGTAGATGTAAGTGGATGGTATGATGAAGGAGAAGAAGTTCAACTACCTATGTTTATTGATCATGAAGATGGAGACATTAAATATATTCTTGAAAGTTGGTCGGGAGACATAAGTGTAAGTGAAAATTCTACTTTCGTATTGATGGATGCTTCAAAAACGGTTCATGCAAACTGGAGAAAACTATACAAAGTTATTGTTTCAAGTGAAGGTCTACCAGCAAATTCATCTTTGAGTTATAAAATCAACGAAATTGAGATCTCTGTAAGATCTAATGAAATCGCCTATGATTGGGTTGAAGAAAATTCTCTTATTCAAATAAACGCGAGTATACAATCTACTTCATCTTTAGCGGAATTTTTTTTAGATCATTGGAAGAGTGTTGAAATTCCTGAGATAATATGGCCAGTTCGAATACATCAACCAGAACAATTTACGGCAGTCTTTACGAATCAGAAACGCGACTCCCAACTGTCATGTGATCTATCCAATGCTTATCTCATGACTACTGGTCAACTCATAATTAAAGGCAAGTTGGACCCACCTAAGGAAACAAAAGTGATTATAGAATATCGAGTTAGCGGTCAAAAATGGAATACGTTAGCGGAAGTTGAAACAGACATTTTGGGTAATTACGAGTATTATTGGTATCCTAATGTTACAGGAATAATACAAATAAAATCTGTTTGGCCAGGAGATGTAACGTATAATCCTACTGCAAGTCAAACCGAGAGTATGGCAATTAGCCAGAGCATGTTGAAATTCAAAAAACTCGCAAATACATTCAACAGTTCAACCTCCTTAGTATATGATGAATTAAATGGCCCACAAGATATTGAAAGAGAATTGGGATTGCCGTTTACATTTGGCATGAACATAGTAGACACGTTATATGTTGAATTGTCTACAATTAGGCCATTGGGTTCAATCGCCGCTATAGTCGTAGGATCGGCAATCATTGGATTCTTTTACATTTTTCCTTGGGCGATTTTAATATCAGTTATAGCAATCATTGCAAGAAAAAGATCGATAAATAAGAAATTACTTTTTCCATTATATATTTTCTGGATGATCAGCTTTTCATACCTCATATTGCATGAATTAAATGTAGGATTGTTCATCGAACATTCACGATATTTACTTACGATATTAACTGCAACATTAGCGTCTGTAACTGGACTTTTGATAGCCTTCCTACCATCCTTTAAGATCACAAATCGACTTGCGAAAAGATGGCAACCTAACGAAAAACAGTCAACTAAATATTTGAGTCCTCAACAATTTCGCGCGACATAAAAATGCTTTTAAAAGAATTGTTGTTGAGAATGGGATTTCAAAGTGGATAAATGAATTCAGATTTATAAGGCTAGTACGGCATTCAGTCCACTAGGAGCCCATTTGCGCTGATACGAATTGAAACAACGAAAATCAATATTAGCTTTAACATTATTTTTAGTATTCATAGGATCGATTGGCTCTATTGAAAACATAGAGTCTCAAGAAAAAGACTTACAAATAAAACACGCATTGCACATTCTTGCTCCTGATGAATCAGAATATGGCTATATAAGCAAGAATATTCATGAAACCACAATCAACGATAGTCGAGTAGAGTTTCACGCTTCAGTTAATATTCTAAAAGTCCAGTCCAAATCTCCGGGGATTGTTCTTCAGATAGATGCTCGGGGGACCAGTCATTCTGAAGAAAGCGATTATGGTGCAACATCATCAAAGGATGAGCTTAGGTATGCATTTAGACTAGCAACCGATGGAAGTGTGATTTTCTATTATCCATTTATGGATTCCTCGGCTGCTGTAACTGTAAAAGATGGATGGAAATTAGGAAAATGGATCCATCTTGCAATAATAGTTGATACAGATTCAGCTAAATTTTATATCAATGGAGTATTGGTCAGCGAGAGCGATAATGAACTATCACCAAAACCTGGCGGTTTTTATGTTTCGAAAATCGGCATGGGCAAGACAGATAGATTAAGAAGAGGCATGGAGGCTTTTATCACAAGAGTTTTGCTTGTTAAAGATGGATCAAATATATTCGCAGAGAACTTTGAATATAACCTTGAATCTTATGAAATCAAAAAGTCAGCTTATGCAATAGTTCAAGTGATCGATCTAGTTCGATTTACAAGCATTGAAGTATTTTCATCTCTGAAATCAATACCTTCAGGCGATTCTGCGCTTCCAAGAGCTAGACTTTTTGATTCCTCTTTAAACGGAATTTCTAATAAGACAATTATTTTTGAATACCAATTTAATGACCTATGGGTAAAAATTGGCGAATCAAAAACAGACTATAATGGTACAGCAGAATTCAATTGGAAGGTCCCTAATGATCTACAAGGATACATTTATATAAGAGCCATTTTCCAAGGAGACACGGAATTTGCTGAATCCCAAAGCAAAAATCTACCCATTCAGGTCACTATAACATCTGGTCCAAAGATTAAGACTCTCATCACCATATTTTCGATCTTTACCATTGGATTAGTAGGCATAGCATTTCTATCTTACAGATTAGGTCGAATCAAGTTCTTGAGCATTATATTACCGATAATCTGCTCAATCAGTCTTTTTTTTAGTCTACCCATATTAGCTAATGCCTTTGAAATTCAAACATATGTTGCTTATGAGCTTACTACAGTTTCATTACAAATATTCGATACACAAATTGATCGAATAATTTGGCTTTCATCTAGCATTATTATGTCTATCTCCTGGATGGTACTTTATACAAGAAAGATATTAGAAAGGAAAATAACTGCAATCCCAATTATTTCAATGATCTTATCGATAACTCTTCCATTATTAGGAATAGATCATGTTGGATCATTTTTTGCTTTTCTTTCACCGATATTAGTAGCATTTACTCCATTACTAATTCACAATAAACGAGAATTACCTAATTCAATAAATTCTGCAATTATGTTTTTGATTTCATTTCTTTCCATAATATGTTTAATTGAGGTCGGTTCTGCTCTTGGTTGGGTTTACAATTCACTCGATCCGCATGCTCCTTTCGATGGAGATCCTAGATGGATTTTACCTTCACTTGAAGCTAATTTAACCGGAATTCTCTATCCATTTACCTTGTCTGCCCTTATTGTACTTGTGTTTTCGTGGGCATGGATTCCCATATTAAACAAAGTTTACAGATCATTCATCAAACAGCATATCGAAAACACAATTATAAAAACAAAAGAACATCTTAACTCACAAAAACAAGAGAAACGAATCTCAAGAGATAACCACTACAAATTCCTGACTTTACTCATCATTCCAGTAATAATTTTGACATCCTTCTTTCTCGTATACTATCCTTATTTCTATACTCCTAGACTGATTGGCGTTGATACACCTTGGTACTACGAGAATCTTCTTGCTATCTCAAGCTCGGAGGGAATACAACATGTGATATCCGATTATGGCGCGGTAACAAGACTGCCGTATCTACTAATCCTCTATGCCCTAATGACTGTTTTTTCTCTCCCGCCTATGATAGTTGTCAAAATAGGCCCAGCGATACCTGCTGCTTTAATGGGCATCTCTTCATTCTATCTTACCCAAACGCTTACACGCAATGATTTCATAGCTACAATCTCAGCATTTTTAGGATTATTTTCAATAGCTACGACCGTAGGTATTTTTGCTGGTGTTTATGCAAACTGGCTTGCTTTAGGTTTCGTTTTGATATTTTGGACTTTATTACTTAAGGTCTGGCAAAATCCTTCAAGAAGTCTTATTTTAATTACGGTCATAACGAGTTTCTTGATCTTAATTACTCACCCTTGGACATGGGCCATCATTCTAGCAAGCCTCGCAGCATATCTAATGTTTAATCTAATCTTACACCGTTCAGACAATAGTAACAGTTCCCAAAAGATCACTGCTAACAAATCTACTCTAATTATTCTATGCATAAATTTCGTATTGATGGTAATTCTTCTGACAGTTTTCTCTAGTGGAGAATTCATTCGACTATCAACTGAAGTACTTGCTGCCATGAATTCAAAATATCTAACACATTTTTTAGGAGTCATGACATATTCTCTACGGTTCTATGTGGGCGGGTTTTTAGCCAATACAATCATCATAATATTATGCATACTGGGTCTTTTTACAATCAAGAATCTAAAAAGACAATTCTATGCAGTTTTCATCTCTTTGCTCTTAGTAGCTTTCGTTCCTTTACTACTCTTGGATTCTTGGTGGCAGTGGAGGTTACTCTATATGATCCCATACAATATACCGGCGACGCTTTTTTTATTCTATGCATTAGATGCGTCTAAAAAATCTGGAATAAGATACGCATTTATTTCCACGATTTTATTTTCTCTGATAATGGTATTATCTTCATTTAACTACGCCTTAAGATGTCTGAATTATATACCCGGTTAATCCTATCTTTAAAAACCATAGCAAATCAAGGATAGTCTAATCTGATTGAATCGTTTAAAAGAAAGCAATATCTTTTGAAAGAATACTTGGAATATTATTGGAATAATAAATATGAGATATGATCTCGGTGCTGTTGTTGAAGGTAGTTTGCGTCATTCCCGCACATAATGAAGAGTCGACTATTAGTTCCGTCGTTAGAAATGCAAGAACTATCTGTAATCTGGTTATTGTTGTTGATGACGGCAGTACCGATAAAACTGTTGAAGAGGCAACCAAAGCGAAAGCAAAAGTAGTGAGTCACATTATCCGATTAGGTGTTGGAGCAGCTCTTTCAACGGGGTTACGTGCAGCCTCTAATCATGATGCCGAGATAATAGTTACTCTTGATGCTGATGAACAGCACGATCCAAAAGAAATTCCTAACGTAATTGCTCCTATAGTTGATGGAAAGGCAGACTTGGTCATCGGATCCCGGATATTAGAAAAGAATTCTGAAATGCCATTTCAAAAGTTAGTTGCAAATAAAATTCTATCAAAATTGACTTCATTTGCCTCTGGAATTGAAATTAAAGATTCACAATCTGGATTCCGAGGAATGTCCCGACATGTTGCAGACAGCATAAAATATGAATCAACAGACTATCAATGGGCCTCTGAGATGATAATTTCACTGTCCAAACGTGGATTCAGAATAGTTGATGTGCCTATCAAAACTGTTTATTTTAAATCACGTAGACGGGGAGCTGGTTTTCGAGACGCGATAAAGATACTTTATAACATCCTGCATCCTAAGTAGCGACAAATAAGTGGCGATTTCACATATGATTGAACCCTACGGATTAATAGTGATTTTACTAGGACTCATAATGGCGGCATATACTTTCAAGGAATTTTATCGAAAAAGGATTGGAACAATTCCTTTTATAATATGGACAATAATTTGGATCGCTTTAATTTCTACAGGTGTATATCCACAGCTTTATCTCGGACTTGCATCGAGCTTGGGTATGGCCGCACCAATTCAATTTGTGACAACTTTTTCTATCATGATATTATTTGCAATAGTCTATCAAATCTTCAGGACAGTTGGGGATATCAATAGAAAAATTACTAAAATAGTTCAACAATTAGCTCTGGAAAAAACTGAGGTTAAAATGGATCAGTAAACATTTGACATATGCTGGAGGATCATAATTTTTGAAAACAACAATAGTAAAACTTGAAGATTCCGTTGGTAAAGTATTGTTTCACGATGTCACTAGAATAACTAAAGCTGGCAAATTCAAAGGTACATTATTTAAAAGAGGGCATTTGATTCAGAAAAAAGACCTTCCTAAACTTCGTAAGATAGGCAGAGAACATATTTACGTGTTAGAACTTGGACCTGATGAACTTCAAGAAGAAGATGGTGCAGCCAAACTTGCCTCTTTGATTACCGGTACAAATCTGAGAAAAGCAAAACCAACCGAGGGCAACGTAGCTATTATTTCGGATACTGATGGGATACTTAAAATCGATGTTGATCGTCTGCATCAAATTAATGAAATTGATGGTTTGGGAATAGCAACTCAACACAAAGATCGATTAATTAATTCTGACGAGAAAGTTGCAGTCGCAAAAGTATTTCCTCTGACAATAAAGAAAGAACAAATCAATCGTGTAACTCAAATCTGTGAAAATGGCGGACCAATTATAAACGTAATCTCACTTAAAAAAATGGATATTGGACTTATCATAACTGGCAATGAAGTTTACCATGGTTTGATCAAAGACGAATTTGGTCCAGTAATGAAAAAGAAAATTAAAAAACTTGGCTCTACAGTTACAAAAATTATCTTTGCACCTGATGATCCAAAACAGATTGTAGATGAAATGTTAAAATTACAAAATGAAGGAGTTGATCTAATAATTGCTACCGGAGGAATGGCGGTAGATCCTGACGATGTGACATTAAGAAGCGCCTTGGAAGCGAAAGCTAATATAATAATATATGGTGCACCAGTACAACCAGGTTTCATGTTTATGATCTCATATCTCAATGATACACCATTACTAGGTATTCCAGCATGTGCAATGTTTTATGATACAACAATTCTTGATTTAGTACTACCAAGAATCCTGGCTGGAGAAAAATTAACTCGCAAAGACATAATTTCCTTAGCTCATGGAGGACTCTGCCTGAAATGTAAGAAATGCACTTTCCCCGTCTGTCCATTCGGTAGAGGCTAAACTATCTTGAAAAAAGAAGCTATTGTACTCATTAAAGGTGCAGGTGATGTTGCGACCGGTGTGGCTCATACACTAGTTAAGAATGGATACCATGTTGTTATGACTGAAATCCCAAATCCAACAACTGAGAGAAGAGCTGTAGCATTTTCAGAAGCCGTATATGAGGATGAATGGCATGTTGAGGGGTTGACGGCAAAAAAGACCGCCCCAAACGAAATTCAGCATACTATTTCTGAAGGAAAGATTCCAGTTGTTGTTGATCCTGAAACTAAGATTCTAAAACATCTCAACCCCGATATTTTGATTGACGCAATTATGACTAAAAGGAATACTAGTACTAACTTGCATGATGCTCCAATAACTATTGGCCTAGGACCTGGGTTTGAAGCAGGTAAGAATGTTAATGTTGCCATAGAAACCAGTGAAGGACCTAACCTTGGAAAAGCGTACTATCAAGGAAGCCCTCAACCTTTTCATGGCATACCCTGCAAAATTGAAGGGAAGACTCATGAGAGAGTCATAAAAGCTCCTCAAAACGGTACGCTCAAAGTCTTGACATCAATCGGAGAACATGTTGATGAGGGACAAATTATAGCCAAAGTTGACGACCTTGAAGTTAAAGCAGGGATAAATGGTGTCTTACGAGGCATTATGAGAAATGGACTCAAAGTTAAGAAGAACACAAAACTTGGCGATATTGATCCTAGAGATCAAAAAGAATTTTGCTTCTCAATTGCACAGCGTTCAGAAATTATCGGTGTAGGAGTTCTGGATGCAATTAAGACTCTCCGCTCAAGATCAAATTAGAAATTAATTTGCATATAATAAACAGTAAGGGCTTATGATTCGAATTTCCGGTATTCTTTTGGCTGCAGGCGAATCAAAAAGGATGGGTAAACAAAAATTATTACTCAATCTTGGAAAATCAAACATCATCAATACTACCATAGAAAATCTTTTGAAATCTGAAATTTTTGAACTTATTATTGTTCTTGGCCATGAAGCGCAAAAAATAGAATGTTCATTATCAGAACAGGATAAAAGAATCAAGTTTGCTACTAATAAAAACTATAGAGGAGGAATGAGTACTTCAATAATATGTGGAGTTCTTACAGCATCAAAGGAAAGTGAAGCTTTTCTCATAGCTTTGGGTGATCAGCCTCTAATATCACCTAAGATAATTAACCGCTTAATGGAAAAATATCAATCATCGAGAGCAGGCATAGTTACAGTAATGTATCAATCCCTGAGAGGTCATCCAGTAATAATCTCAAAGAAATATCTTCAAGAAATCTTAGCACTTAATGGAGATATTGGAGCAAGAGACTTGCTCAAGCAACATTTAGACGATACAACATCTATTAATATAGAATCATCTGAAGAATTCTTTGATATTGATAGAATTCAGGATTATGAGGAATTAAAGAAGATTTTTGATCGTAGAATCTCTAATTAAAATTGTTTGATTTCATGAGTTAGCTCGTTGACGATATCATAATTTCTATCACTGATTTTGAATAACTTCAATAATTGTATCACTCAAAGATTTTACTGCCTGCGAAACCTCTAATGAAAGGGATTCTCCAAATTCCAAATTTTTTGGTTGAACAGCTAAAAGCGCTATCATAGTATTTGTTTCTTTTTTCAAATAATCCGCGAAAACATTCAACGGCAAAGTGTGAGTAGAAATTGTTAGACCCTGTATCTCCTCTGGAAAAACAAATCTAACTGTTCCTGGCTTGAAACCTATTTCGCCTGCATCTATCATCAATACATGAGAAGGATTGAATTTTCTTATTGGTCCAACAAAAGTCTCTGGGACCGTTCCACAATCTATCAGAAGTATGTTGTCAGTCGTTTTTCCCTGTAACGCTTTAACAATAACTACGCCGAGTCCATCATCACTCTTCAACAAGTTACCGATTCCAATAATTACAAGACGGAACTCTTGACCTAGCCAATCCATCAACATTTGTCTTACATTTTTTGAATGCATAGAGTCGCCATCTCAATGGCGTGTAACTCATCTGTCCAATTAGATGTACAAATCATTATTATTTTTGAACCAGAATGCAATTCACTCAATTCAAATTCCTGGATTTATCCTACAATTGCTCGAACATAATTATCCAAATTAAGTGCTGCTTCAGCTGCTTGATTTGCAAAATCAGCGAATGGACCGGGATATATTCCTATCACTATACAAAGTATGGCTAAGATAATCATTGAAAAGAGCATGGGTGCAGGCGCTTCTTTTGCTTTCTTAGCAAGGTCAGTTGGTTCGCGTAACATAATGATTTGAATTATTCGAAGATAATATCCGACTGAGAATAATATGTTCAGGACCATTATTGCCGATAGGCCATACCATATTCCGCTCGTTACACCTTGTTGTATTCCAGCTAATATTATCATGAATTCGCTTTGGAAGGCGTTTAATGGCGGTATTCCTGCCAATGCGAGAGATCCGATAATAAATGTGAGGCCGGTTATTTTCATTTTCTTCCCAATTCCAGCAAGATCATCCAAGTTTCTGCTTTCAACAGCAAATAGAAATGCCCCTGCGCAGAGGAAGAGGAGAGCTTTTCCAATAGCGTGATTCATAATATGAAATATCCCGCCTGTTAACCCATATACTGAAGCGATTGAAAGTCCAAATATTATGTATCCTATGTGGCCGATGCTGCTAAAGGCTAAAAGTCTCTTAATGTCGTTCTGTAGTAGAGCCATAACATTGCCGACTGTCATTGTGATTATCGCAAATATTGCGAGTAACAATTGCCATTGATATTCTGCTGGTGCGAAAATCAATATCATTATACGAATCAGACCATAGACGCCTGTCTTGATGACAACGCCCGATAACATGGCACTTATCGAGCTGGGTGCGGCTGGGTGAGCATCTGGTAGCCAAGTATGGAAGGGCACGATAGCTGCTTTGACTCCTAATCCGAGAACGATCATGGCTAATGCAAGGATTGACCAGGGTGTTGGCGTATTGGATATTGTACTACTTAGGTAGGCGAAATTCAATGTGCCAGCCATACCATAGAGTATGGACATTGCGAAGAGGACTGTTGCGCTTCCTGCTGAGCTTATAATCAGATATTTGAATCCTGCTTCAATTGACTCCCATTTTTCTTTTCTAAAGGCAACTAGCACGTATGAGGTTATACACATTATTTCCCAGAATAGGAAGAATGTGAAGAAATCTCCTGCAAAGGCAACGCCAATCATACCGGCTACCATTAATAGTAATAATGTGTAGTACTCTGCATGACCGGTATCACGTTCCATATATTTTGTTGAATAAATCGCGGTCAACAAACCTATCAAAAGAAATATGGCAGCCATGAATATGCTTAGCATATCTATCTGAAGGATTGCGATACCTCTGAGCTGTTGTCCGGCCCAGTAATGAGTTATGATTCCTTCAGCAGCCACCTCATTGTATAGAAGATAGAGTGCGATGGCCGATACCAGGAATCCAACTACAGCCCAAATATCTACAATCTTTCTGGTGCGCATTTTAACGCCAAGTAAGTAGACGATTGGCGCTAGTATGGCGAATAAAATCAGTAGGTCTATTGGTAATGATAAGATCATTTTCATGCCCCCACCAATATTTTCATTACAGCTTCTGCAGCCGGATACACTATTTCAAGTGGTACAAATGCAAATATTCCATATGCAACTGTGAAAAACGTCAGTATAGCTATTGGAATAAGCATACTTATTGGAGCTTCTTTTGTATTCGATAGATTTGATGGACATTCACCGAAGAATACCCGTTTGACCATTCGTAGGTAGTATGCTGCTGTTATTATTGCTGCACCTACTGCGAGGAATGCTAATATCGTGTAACCCGCTGCAAAGCCTCCTGCAAAGATCATCCATTCGCTGGCGAATCCTGCAAAGGGTGGAGTGCCAGCAATTGATAATCCACCACAGAGGGTAGCAACTGCTGTTATAGGCATTTTACTGGCTAATCCTCCGAGTTGTTTCATATCCCTTACTCCAGTTGCATAGATGACTGCTCCAGCACACATGAAGAGAAGGCCTTTCGCAATTCCATGATTAATAATATTAAATAACCCACCGCTGAGACCTATCACGTTTAGACACATTATTCCAAACAGGATGTAGCCTACTTGACTTATACTGCTGTATGCAAGCATTCGTTTTAGGTCAGTTTGTACGAAAGCCATTATTCCACCCCAGAAGACTGTGATTATAGCTAGAATGGCTAAACTGTAAGCAACTGTCATGATCTGTGACGGGAACAGTGTTAAGGTAATTCTTACGATTGCGTATGCACCAGTTTTAATCATGACTCCACTCAACAATACACTGATCGGAGTAGGTGCTTCTGCGTGAGCATCAGGAAGCCAAGTATGAACCGGAAAGATTGCAAGTTTAACTGCGAATCCAATAAACATGAGTATCATTATTCCCTTAAGAATTCCAGGTGCTACACCAGTTAAGAGGTCTGGTAATTCTAATAGATTGAAGGTTCCGGTTACGGCGAAAGTTGTTAGAATTCCAAAGATTAGGGCTGCTGCACCTGCGTGTGTAAATAGGAAATATTTCATACCTACTATTCTCGGTTTTCCGGATCCCCAGTATGCTATCAGGAAGTAAGATGGAATCAACATCATTTCCCAGAAAACATAGAAAAGTATCAGGTTTGCAGACAAGACTACTCCGATCATTCCTGATACGAAGAGAAGCATTGAGGCAAAGTATATCTCATGATTATGTTCGTGACTCATGTATGATATCGAATAGATCGCTGCTAGTGTCGATATTCCTGCTATCAATACAGAGATTGCAAAGCTCAGATGATCTTGTAGGAATATTGCTTCGATCTTAAAGAGTCCTATCCATACACCATAGTTTTCTATAACATGACCTTGACTCAGAATTGTATTCCAAGAACCTAGTAGAAGCAATGTGGAGATAGCTAATGCTATCGTTGCCATTATTCCATTGCCGACTCTACCGATTTTCTTTCCAGCTATGAAGCATATTGGTGCAATTATAGCAGGGATCATTATTGCCAGAATCAAATCCATACCTGTAAATCCACTCATCCAAATCACCATCCGATTAGTATTAACGCTAGTATTAGGAACCCAGCGAGTCCGACTAAGACCGCGGACATATTTGTATTAAGGTTACCAGTGTGAGAAGGTCTGAAACCTTGACTCATCCATTGAGCCGTTCCAGATATCACATAGTTAAAGCGATCTATTACTGCATCTTCAATCCAGTTGAAAAGCCAATTACACAATCGTGTAAATCCGTTTACAAATATCGCATAGTACATTTTATCAAAATAGTAGCCTTCAGACAACAATGCGTGTATAGGTTTCAATGCTCCTGTTCGTAATTTCTCTGCTGAAATGACTTTTCTGAAATAGATTAGATATGAAATGATGAAACCAAGTATGAGTGCTGTAAGAGATATCAACACGGGTATCGGTTCAATACCCGGCATATGACTTAGTCCCAAATATTCTAGGAAAGGTGCTTCAAAGAATCCTGATATTACAGCGGCAACTGCTAGAATAATTAGAGGTATTGTCATAATATAAGGTGACTCGTGTAAATGATGAGTATCCTTGAGTCTTGTCTTGTCTCCCAAGAATACGAGGTAGAGCCATCTAAAACCATAAGCTGCAGTACATAGACTTGCTGCAAAGATCATTATCAATGGCAGATATAGGTGAGCTTCAAATATTGCTGCAACTATTAGATCTTTGCTCCAAAATCCATTAAACGGTGGAAAACCTGTTAGAGCAAGTATGCCAACTAAACTTGTTACGAATGTGATGGGCATATATTTTCTTAGGCCCCCCATCTCTCGCATGTCAGCAGTACCAACTGCATGCATTACTGATCCAGCGGCAAGGAAGAGCAATGCTTTGAATAATGCATGACTCATGACATGGAATTGGCTTGCAAACCAACCGAATTGGGTTCCAATTCCAAGTGCGGTTATCATGAATCCAAGTTGGCTGATTGTAGAATAAGCTAGAACACGTTTGATATCAACAGATACCAAAGCCATTGTTGCTGCGATTAAAGCAGTTATCGCACCAATGTATAGGACGGTAGTTAGCCATTCCGGTACTCCACCAAACAGTATGAAAGTTCTAGCGGTAAGATATACTCCAGCTTTAACCATGGTCGCGGCATGTATGAGAGCACTGACTGTCGATGGGCCTTCCATTGCATCTGGAAGCCATATTTGAAGAGGAAATTGAGCCGATTTTCCTATTGCTCCAGCGAAGATGAGTAATGAGGTTGCCATCAGTACCGCGAAGATAATCTTGCCCGACTCTATTGCTGCAGCTGATTCAAGGAAACTGAATGAGCCTACATGCAGGTACAGAATAAGTATTCCTGCCAACAACATTACATCTCCTACTTTGGTCACTAAGAATGCTTTCATTCCAGCTCTTGAAGCGCTCTCTTTCTTGTACCAGAATCCTATCAGTGCATAAGAACATAAACCAACTATTTCCCAGAAGATGAACAATTGGAGGAAGTTATTTGCCATTACGAGTCCGTTCATTCCACCAATGAAGAAGAGTATGAAAAAGTAATATCGTGTTAGACCTTCTTCATGAGACATATAACCTATAGAATATAGGACAATGAGCGCCCCAACGCATGAAGCCACAGTAACCATGAAGACGCTCAGTGGATCTACAGTTACCCCAGCTTCAAGACCTATCTGTGGGATCCAAGTAACAGTCAAGTCCTTGGCCTGACCATGGAGGCTCAATACTTGAGGAATCATTGACACTGCATAAGCTGCACCAATAAATGATACAATTACAGCAAACCAGTTTCTGAGTCCGGAGCTGATCTTGCTAACTATTGGAATTAACAGTGCACTAACTAATGGTATTACCCAAACTAGCCATGGAGCATATTCATCGAATGGAATCAATTATTTTACCACCTTAACCTCTTTAGTTCTCTAACATCGAGTGTCTTATAATGACGGTATGCATGAACAGCAATTGTTAAGGCAACAGCTACCACACATGCACCTACTACTATCGACATTATAACAAATGTATGACCTAGAGGATCAGCTCCTCCAGGATTTCCATAAGTAGCTAAAGCGATGAAATTTAGATTTGCAGCACTTGTAAGAATTTCAATACCAATTATCAATTTTATCATATTGCGTTTTACTGCAAGGCAGTACATCCCCAATATGTAGAGAATTAGTGCAGTCACGATATAGTAGCTTAAAGGTATCAAATTCATTCTTTCTCCTTACCATACCTCAACATAGCGATACATCCTGCTGCCGCTGCGAAAACAAGGACCGCTTGAATAATGACATCAAGAGTTCGATTATTCCAAAGATATGCAGATGTAATTTGTCCAATACGTTCTTCAGCAAAATCTGAGCTGAATCTTGTAAACGATTCTAGTTGCAGGATGTCACTAGAACCAACCCATAGTAACATTACTAAAACAATGATTGATAACAGAAGTCCTGCTAAACTTATCTTGTCAGTGAATTCTTCTTTATATGACAATTCATTTCCTCCTTGTCAGCATCACTGCTGCAATGAATAGTACAATTACGGCACCAGCGTAAATCAAGATCTGAAATACAGCAACATATGGTGCATTTAGCAACCAAAATAATGCTCCCAACGATACTGACATGGCAGCAAGAGCTATGATTGTATGTAAAAGGTCTCTAGACTCAATTGTTAGAACTCCAAATATACATGTCGCCACCAAGAGACCTAATTGTAAAATGTCCTCAATCATTCTGTTACATCCCCTGGGGATTCGCTTTTCCTCTTATAGTCATAGATTAGACCATCTTGGTTTGAATCAGCAAGATCATAGGTTGTCTCTTGCGTTATAGCAGATCTTGGACAAATGTCAACGCACTCAGCACAAAATACGCATCTGCCGGCATACCATTTCATATCACATGTTGGGCCTTCTCCAATCATTTCAAGGGCGAAAGCAGGACATACTCGAATGCATAGACCACAGCCGATACATTTACTGTCGCTGGACTCGAGTGTATTGATAACTATTTTTCCTCTTGACCCTGGGATCGATTCATATTTTTCGAAGGGGTATAGAAGAGTTGATGGTTTCTTTAGCAGACTTTTCGCGCATTCATCTCTCATTGCCATTTTTTTCTTTCTCCATCATATCATTAAATAGAGCTGAAGAATTACGATCTGTAAAATTGAGAGCGGGACCAAATACTTCCACGACCCACTAATCATTTGATCAATTCTGAATCTTGCAAATTGTGCCCTAATGAATCCGATGCTAACGACGATGATTACTGTCTTTATTATGAACCATATGATTCCTGGAATCAATGGAATAGGGCCTGTTGGTCCTCCAAGAAACAGCGCTACAACTAATCCTGAAACAAACACAAGTTCAAGATCGTGAGCTAGTCGTAGAAGTCCAAGTTTTCTACCGCTGAATTCTGTCTGCCAACCTGCAACAATCTCGGTCTCAGCCTCCGGAATATCGAAAGGCACACCCTCAATTACTGCGATAATTCCAATAATTACTATAACGAAACCTAATGGGTTGAGTAGTATACTCCAAAAACCATCAGTCGCCTGCCATTCAACAATATTACTAACAGATAATGTTCCTGCCAGAATAGCTGGACCTATGAATGATACAGCTAGCGGGACCTCATACCCTAAAGTTTGAAGTGCAGCTCTCATACCACCAACTAAGCTGAATCGATTTGTTGATCCCCAACCAGCTAAGAAAGCTAGAATCGCAAATAGCGTCATGATGAATATTAGAAAAATCAAATCCCCTTCAAATGATACAATTGCAGAAATTCCATTTATTGGAACCATGAAGAGAGCTGTAAAAACAAGAGTCAATAGAAGTATTGGCGCCGCTCTGAAAATCATTTTGTCAACTGCTGATGGCTCAATATCTTCTTTTGCAAGCAGTTTAATCAGGTCTGCTAACGGCTGAAATAGTCCTCGAGGTCCAGTGTGATGGGGCCCGTACCTGTTCTGTGCTCGTGCATATACTTTTCTATCTACCCATTGATAGAACAATGCAAGTGTGACAAGGAATATTATTCCTGGATATATCAGCACACTGAATAAATCGTACGCAACTACTTGCCATGACATTTTTTGATGTGCC
>Ga0154710_101_pt8 | contig 33153 bp, 33 predicted proteins | sample Rifle2008BG13ft_FD_105570 | JGI IMG/M metagenome (GOLD analysis project Ga0154710, IMG submission 105570) | Candidatus Bathyarchaeota archaeon RBG_13_38_9
AATCCACAATTCTCAATGGTTCCTTCGATTTTATCTGTAAGATCGATAATGTCAACCTCTCCCTTTGTTTTAACAGAAATATGTTCAGTTAGTACAGTCAAACCTCATCCAACTCTCATAATTCTTTGATTATGCTTTAAAGTGAAAAGCGATTAATACTTTCCTTGTTGATGTATTTTCTGAGGTCTATTATGATATTCATCAAAAAGTCCAGTTTTATATATTCACTAGTCATCATCATGCTTTTGATATCTAGTTCCATCCTTTCAATTTCTTCAGTTTTGGCAATTGGGGGGTACACGTCAACAGCGCCAACAATCGATGGCGCTATCGGCAATATTGAGTGGCAGAATGCTCAAACAGTAGATATCGATTTTGGAGAACTTGACGGATTCCATTATATTGGAAAGCTCTACGCCATGAATGACCTTGACAATGTTTACATAGCATTCGAGATTGATGATCCTATTCCTGGCCAAGCTAGATTGACATTGATTTTTGATTGTAGTACTCCTAGTGATGGAATAGCGGATGATGGTGTACGTTTTGAACAAATCACTGCGCAATATTCAGACTTAGACGCTGATCTAAATCCAGATGGACATATAGACGGTGTAATGACATCAAATATTGGAGCCGACAGTAACTACTTTGAATTATCTAAACCCATAGGAGCACCCGATCCAGATGATTGTTTGTTTCCGAAAAAACTATTTGTGATTTATCGCTCTGGCCCAAATGTATTTGAATCCACTGATTGGCAACACATCCAGCAGTCCATTCCACATGATTTTACATTCGATATCCGACATCCAGAAAAGGTCTCGGTAAGCCAAAACACATTCATAACATTAGATGTCGATTTTACACTTCTCGAACCTGACCTCGCCTTCGATGCTGATTTGTTAATAATTGATATGGATGACGACAGCGTATTAGATAGCATATCACTGAACGTTTTTGAGAGTATGAATGTTACAGAAACATTTGAACTCATTGCACCAGCAGCAGCACAAAGTTGGTCGTTAATGGGTAGAGTAGCAGCACATTATGAAGATGGTGGCCTAAGTATAGGTACTCCTTTCACCATTGAAGTTGTGGATGATCTCGAGATCGATCCTGAAGCTGAGGGTATATGTATCTGGGATGGTCCTCCACCTCCCGAAACCGCACCCCCTTCAGAACAAATTGAGATACCTATAGAGGTCAAATATGCCGTGACATATGACGCCTGGATAGTCGCTGGAATATACGATGAAGAAGGCGCCCTCATATCATCAGTTGAATTTGATGAAACAGTAAGCGGCATAGGATCAAACGACTATATCTTCGAGGTTACTACTCCCGATACTGAAGGCCCTTGGAACGTCAAAGCCTCACTCTATTACGGACATGTCGCGGGCGTCGATTCAGTACATCAGGAATGTGATGAGTGGCCTTTCACACTCATAATCACTTCTGGAGTTCCCGGAGGAGAGGGAGTCAAAATAATTGATGTAACATCCCCTGTCGAGGTCAACAGTGGAGATGAGGTACTAGTAAATGTCAATGTTGAGTATGAACTCCCATCAGGAGCCAAATACCATGCAAGGATTCTAGACTCCACTTCTAGCTTAATCATTAAGACAAGCGATGAAATGACTGCGGCATCTCATGGATTCAAGACTTTCAGCTTCGATGGAATTTATGCGCCTTTCGTCTTAACAGATACAATTTTCACATTACGAGCAGTCGCAGAATACAAAACAGATGGTGCCTGGCAGATCCTCGATCCGGAAGGCCAAGAAGAGTTTGAGATCAAGGTTCTTGGAGTCTCAATATCTCCTGGTGATCTACCTGTAGGACCCCTAATCCCACCACTTCCTGTCCCACCTGACTCTTTGCCACCTACACCGGAAGACTTCGACTTTACTCTGAGTTTAACTCCAGACTCTCAGGAAGCTTCACCAGGTCAGACAGTCATCTACGAAGTTGAATTACAGGGATCCATAGAAGTAACTCAACTGGTAACTTTAGGTGTCTCTGGTCAACCTATAGGATCCACTGTCAACATAATTCCACTTGCGGGAACACCAACATACTCGTCAACCTTAACCATCACACTTGGCGACTCAGTCCAGCCTGAGTCTTACACTATAACCGTAAATGCTTCTGGAGGAGAAAAAACTCATTCACAATCTGCATCATTAGTCGTCAAATCACCACCCGACTTCTCTATCTCAATCTCAACACCAGAAGTTACAGTTGAACGAGGGGAAAGCATATCTATTGACATCAACATCGAGCCGCTTCATGGCTTCAATACCCCAGTCAATTTGGCTGTGACAACCTCACCAAACGGTGTAGAAGTCAAACTTAATCCTGAATCTGAAACACCTTCATTCACATCAAGAATAAAGATAACAGTAGAAAATGATATGGCTCCTGGAACGTATCCATTGATTATTATAGCCGAAGGCTCATCCCAAAAGAGCTCTCAAGTAATTTTGAATGTAGAAGCTCCAAGACAAACTGCTGTAGCAACTCAATCTCAGTTTCCCTATGGGATGCTTGCATTAATTGTCAGCATATTGCTTATTGTTGCGGCAATACTTGCTTTTAGACGAAGAAAAACTAAAGCGACAGTCCCACCCCAAGCACCGATGAAATTCTGTATAGAATGTAGGGCACAGATATCTATCGATACGTTACATTGTCCAAAGTGTGGTGTAAAACAACAATGAAAATTGAATATTCAAGAAATTTGAATAGAAAACGAGTACCCATATTAAGTCTTAAAGTGTTCTTGCTTATTGCAACACTCTCTTTTCTCTTATGTCAGTCGTTAGTTCCAGTTTCAGCGCAGGGAAGCCCCCAGATCAGCCTTGTAAATGCCCCTTCACAAGTAACGGTTGGTCAAAGCTTCCAGGTAGCTGTCAAACTTAGTTACATCTATGAAGGTAGTGAAGCTCGAGTGCAAATTTATGATCCTTCTACTCAATACACATGGGGGCCAACCCAAAAATATCAAGGAACCCCTGACGGCACGATAGGAGCAACAATAACTATAACGGCACCATTACAACCTGGCGACTGGTGTATCAAAGCACTTCTCGATTATGCGGTAAAGGCTGGTTCAAAATTTACGTTGGCGGATCAACATGGATTCTGCGTTTCAGTTATTAAAAAAGAGATCACCCCAACACCAACTCCTACACCGACTCCGGAACCAACTCTACCAGCTTTTGAGGTTGAGACTGATTGGGCTGTCGGTCGCGTCTGGATGGATCCTGAACATCATAGTCCAATCTCCACAATCCCCTACATAAACGAAGGTGAAACAGCAACATATCATGTTATGATCTATCTTAGGAGCTTCCATGTCATACCTGAAGAGTATAGTGAATCAGTGCGTCCTTCCATTACGGCCCAAGTTTTCTTCCTGATGGACGGTACACTGAGAAATGACCTTTTCCCACCACAGACACTTGATTTAACGGTTGGAACAGCAGGTCAAGAAGTATCAACAAGAAGTATAGCTGGAAGCGACGGAGGAAAAACGCATACTTTTGGTTTCAGAGTTGTTTCATATTTTGTAGACCCACAATCGGCAAACAATGAGAACTCCACACAATTCATGATTGCTGGTCTTCCAAGTGCTACAATAATATCTGTGAACGCACCCAACACCACAGTCGTCAACACACCTCTGAACATAAGTATCAATTTACAGTGGACTGCAGCCTTCGGGGCTGACTTGAGAGTTCTACTAATTGATCTTGATGGTTCATCATTCAGTACGAACATGACAAATGAGAAGGCTATAGGTGGAGCCGCTATCGGTGATGTCGTATCATTCGCAGTTACAGCTCCTTCAAGTCCGATGGAGTGGAATCTCAGGGCTGAAGCTTGGACAAGGGCAGACGGTTCAACTGAATGGCGTCATGACAGCTCAGGATGGTCGCGAGATTTCACAATCACTGTTACTGAATCAGTCTATAGTGCCAGGGTTACTGGTGTAGGAGGTCCAGGCAGAGTTCTTCCTGGAAGTGGATTCAGTATATCATCTGTAATTAGTTATAACTTCTCTGACCCTACAACGATTCATTTGACTGTAGGAAACATGACTTCAATTACGGAGACTCTTGATGGGGTAGGAACTGAGAGCTATACACTGAATATGACTGCACCAGATGTAGAGGGACCTATTGTAATTAGAGTGGAAGTTCAATATGAGAGAGAAGGATCATTGCAGCATGATGAAGAGCAATGGTATAAGACTCTGATAGTCAATGTTTCTTCGGAGAGAGCAATGGAGAGCGTGCGTGGGCCTCTTCCAGATTGGTGGTATGAACAGATAGAGAAACCTTTCAACGATAGAATAATAGATCCAATTACAGACTTCTTATTCGGCCCCTAACAATGAATTTGATTTTCGATTCCTTTCATCCTTTCCAGATTGAATTCTATACTGCTTTCATATTTTCAATCACAGCATCAGCAAACTTGGATGTACTAATCGGCTGGACACCTTCAAACTGTCTTGCTAGATCATATGTGACTTTTCTCTGACTCACAGTTTTCTCTAAAGCTTTCTCAACAGTGTCAGCTGCTTCTTTCCAGCCAATATGTCTGAATAACATGACTCCTGATAATATCGCAGAGGTTGGATTCACCTTGTCCTGATTCGCATATGAAGGAGCTGTACCGTGAGTGGGTTCGAATAATGCAATGTTTGTCTCGTAGTTTATGTTGGCGCCAGGTGCAAGTCCAAGTCCACCACCCATAGCAGCAGCCAAATCAGAAATATAGTCTCCATTTAGATTAGGCAGGGCGAGAACATCATACTGTTTTGTCCTGAGTAAGAGTTGTTGGAACATACTGTCAGCCAATCTATCTTTTACTAGTATCTTCCCTTCTGGCATTGTTCCTTTGTAGGGTCCATCAGGCTTGAATAATTCGGTCTCAGTAACTATTTTGTCTTTGAATTCTTTATTGGCAACTTCGTATGCCCATCTCATGAAAGCTCCTTCGGTAAATTTCATTATGTTTCCTTTGTGAACTATGGTAACACTTTTTCGATTGTTCTTGATTGCATAGGTTATTGCTGCTCTGACTATTCTTTTGGTTGCGTATTCGCTTATTGGTTTTATACCTATTCCTGAGTCTATTCTGACGTTAGTATTCATTTTGTTATTGAGGAATTCGATTACTCTCTTTGCTTCTTCTGAACCTTCCTCAAATTCTATTCCTGAGTATACATCTTCTGTGTTTTCCCTGAAGATCACGATGTCAAGCTCTTCAGGATTCTTGAGTTTACTGGGTGCTGTTGGTACATATTTCACTGGTCTAACGCATGCGTAGAGATCAAGTTTCTGTCTTAAGGTGACATTAAGGCTCCTGAATCCTCCAGCTATTGGAGTTGTTAAAGGTCCCTTTAAGGCAACTGTATGTTCTTTTATCTTTTTGAGTGTCTCTTCAGGAAGGTATTCACCATATTTCTTCTGAGCTTTTTCACCAGCTAAAACTTCAAGCCAGATAATCTTTTTCTGTGGTCCGTAAGCTTTCTCTACGGCACCATCAAGAACTCTTTTTGTTGCTTTAATGATGTCGGGGCCTATTCCGTCTCCTTCAATGTAGGGTATTATCGGCCTTTCGGGAACATTCAATATTCCATCTACATTTTTTATCTTAGACCCGCCATTCTTCGATTTCTCGTTCTGTATTTTTATCTGTGAACTCATTTGTAACTCAGCGTGAGCTATCATTCGAATTCATTCGGTATATAGTTCTTGTCTTGGTATCGATTGTTCAATATAGTTTCTTGATCTGTGCTCTCCATTCAGGGAATTGCTCGATTGACGGATAGTTGAGGCAATGGTTCTTCATTCTACGCATCTTTTTTGAAACATTTCTAAGTTTGATCAAGAAATCAAGTCGTCTGATGTTTCTGAAGGCTCTTTCCGCCTTATCACCAATGCTAAGTTTTAGATCGCCATCCATACTGGCTCTTAGAACATCACTTTCTTTAACAAGTCTATTCTTCATTCCATAATTCAATTCATCATCTGTAATTTCTTGGATGAAGATTCTGAATATGTCTAAACCAGCCTGTTTGGCTCCATATCCCTTCATATAATCTATATTGTATTGCCATAAGCCTCTCCTGCTCACATCATCTCGCATTATTGCATCTGAGGATATCTCTCCGGCAAGTTTACCGGCGAACATTGAAGGCCCAATTCCGCCCCCATGTATTGGATTAACCATACACGCTGCATCACCAACAATTATTAGCCCATTTTCAACAAAACAGTCTATAGGCCGTCGAGTTGGCACGTATCCTCCTCCACCATGAAGAAGTTTGGAATCCTTAAGAAATGGCAATTGTAAAACATGATTATAGAGTTGAGTCTTAGGATGCGGGCCTTTCATACTTGCTTGAATGCCTAATCCAACATTTACTTTTCCTCCATTTCTTGGGAACACCCAGAAATATCCTGCAGGCGATACAGATTGATTGAGATATATCTGACAATATCCTTGTTCCAGCTCAACGTTACCCCGAATTTCCCTATAACATGCCATGAGATCTCGCTTTGATACCTCCCTCTCAATATCAAATCCTTCTGGGAGTCTGTTTTTAATGGAAGCCGCAATACCTGTTGCATCGATGGTGACCTTGGCATGGAAGTCCTCCTTCCGTCCACTCTTCAAATTTTTGGCCGTTACGCCTCTTACATATCCCTGCTCCGTTAGAGGCTCGATAACAAGCATGGAATCTTGAAATTCGGCACCACTCTCAATTGCAGATTTCAATAATCTTTGGCCAAAACGAAATCGATCGACTATAGATCCAGAGACACCTTGACCTTCCATTGTGAAAGTGATCAACTGATCAGGTGAAATTACTTTTACTCCTTTAACTTCTGAATCGAAATCTAAACCCTTCGATGGTGCTGAAATTTCTAGTTTATTAAAATGATGTCCCGCTATGGCATCACCACACACCTTGTCTCCAATCTTAGCTTCTGGTTTGCAATCCATCAAATTAACTTTCAATCCCGCTTTGGCAGCGGTATAAGCTGTTAAGCATCCACCACTCCCAGCGCCGATCACTAAAAGATCAAATTTTTCCATCTTGAATACACTCTACTGCAAATATCTAACTCAAGATTTGTATCATCTATACATCCTTGAAACATAAATGCGTACAGATCCAAAGTAATAGCTTTACTGTTTCAGACGCAGGAAACTATTGAGTATCTCTATTGCAACAGGTCCTCTAACTACATTACCTCTTATTGATTTGTCCGAGAAGTGAGGTATTGAATGAAAAACAGGATCAGGCTCTATATGCGGGAGTGATACAATATTTTCATCTTCAATTCTAAAAACGTCAACATGCACTCTACATATCCAACGATTATATCTTCGAAGTTCGGGATACTCTTTCTTGAGATTTAAGGGAAAGCCTATTGGACAGGCGACAGTTGGTCCAGGATGCCCAAATGGATCATCGACCATGTTTCGAGTCTCGAATCCGTTGGATTCATAGAGTTTGGCAATATCATCTGCTGATTTTATTTTATGGTCTAGATATTGATCTGGCTTAATCTCAAAGGCTGGATAATAATACGATTCCCTTGAAAGAGAATCCTGATATGTGGCGGAAAGATAATAATGTTCAACTTCTAATTTCGTTGGAACATATGTCCAATCTACAGGTTGAGTTTGAATTTGCTCTATTCTAGAATAAGGCTCTGACATCTCTTCATCATTATTGAATATCATTAACTCGGATACAAACATGTTGCTTGAACATTCATCAAAGAGATAACAAAAAAATTTGATTACCGTTAATCTGTACATACAGAATAACAGTTAGCAGCAAAAACCGTGCAATAAAATTAGGGATTAGAACGCGGGTGTTGTAATAGCGCCCATCGCCAGGAAAAAGCTATGACACTCTTTCCTTAGGGCGGGATTTGAACCCGCGTTATGTCCCTCCGATTGGAAGTCATACGGGTGACAGCCGTACACTCCAGACTTTTTCAGGCTTACTGGGCCAGACTATACTACCTTTATGCATCCTTGTTCTGATTGGGCACGGAATATTCTAACTCAGACAGCCCGGTCTCTCTATACACTTTATCGTAACTTTAAAGCCTTTCTCGTTTCTTTTTTTTAAGATAAAAAAACCAATAAGATGATTCAATGCTCATTCGCTGAAAGGTTTTTCTAGGTTATTGAATAGTAGCTCCTAGTACGCGGGCCCGTAGCTTAGTCAGGAAGAGCACCGGGCTTTTAACAAATTTGGAGGCCACCCGGAAGGAAACAATCTAAATGTTTCCTGGGGTAGGGTCGCGGGTTCAATTCCCGTCGGGCCCGCCAAATTCCTTTCAAAGGATCATTCACGAGAAATTATAGAGAGGCTCATTCCTAGACCATGTGCAGAACAATAGATAGTGCGTTCTGAACAACTGTAACTTCAAGTAAAAGAAGAAAGTGACCAAGTGTTTTATAAGGTTCTTCTACGGTATAATGTTTTTAAGGCACAATGGTTTTATGACAATTCACAATCTTACCGGAATTTTGAATGGTTATTGATCAAGTGTTGGGAGGCGATTTAGAAGACGGACAAAAAATGTGTTGATTGCAGCAAACGAACTAGTAGAGGATTGATGTACTGTGAAGCTTGCCGAAAATTACATTTCCTAGATGCATTGAAACATGTTAGACAAGCAGATCTCCAACCAGAGATAATCAACAATTTGACTATTACAAACTCCGATAATCAAGTTCAAATTGTTCCTGAGAGGAGTGGAAAAGTCAGCTTCCCAATCGAAAGAACAAAACTTAGTGAGACATCACAAAAGGTAACACATGTGATTGCATCTGCAAAAAATAAATAGAAACTTATTCAGTATCACGTAGAACACAATTTTTGGCATATTCATTAATAGATTTTTTTCTACAAAAATAATCAGAGTCTAGAATCCATATAGAAAACGGAATTAGTAATATCTGATGTTTCTTCATCTTACGTGGTGCGGGGAGTGGGATTCGCGCACCAGTTTACCAGTATATATAAAGAAAAGCGCGCGCTTACTGTGAGAAAAGGGATATGAAAGACTCGATGTTTGTATTCTCACGTTGCGGCGTCGTGGTCTGAAATTCTTGATTAAGACTAGTGTGTGCGCACCACAGGGAGAACAACGCATCCTATCTCATCAGTTTATGAACTACCAGTTTATGAACTACAAAACCAACAATAACAGAGATAATAAAATATAGTACAAGATTGCCTATCAAACTTATTGGTTCAAAATATGTATTCACGCCTTCTGCAATATTGAATCCTGCTGTTTTTGTATAGAATCTAAAAGGGTATCCAATTGTCAAATCACCGTCCGCAGGTCTTCGATCATTATACGATATCGTTGTAAAAGAAACCAAAACTATGAAAAATACAATTATTGTAATTAGCCAAAATCTTTTGTTTTTCATGATCAAGCTTGCGTTTCATGAATATATAAAACTTCCAGATTCTGTGAAGATCAGCGATGTTCTGACCTGCTATCCTCGCTCTTAGGTTGGAAGAGCCTGTCGTAACGTATAATGCACAGACCTCATTCATACGGAAGAGTTGCTCAGCTATCTGGGGGAGTCGCTGCAAGTCGACCAGTAAAGCAACATCCGCTAGAAAGACTGGCTTAACGTCATCCATTTCGCTTTTCACGTCATCAACCTTCTGATCAGATTGTGTTGTAAATTCCCCCAAATCAGATCAAAGACAACCTATCAAAGCTTCTTCGACAAATCTATGCCTTGATATTGATAGTAATCTTCCTCGTTACAAAAAGAAGCTATCAACACGCACAAACTGTGATTTGCTAAACTGCGCCAGTAAAATGGTGCGGGGAGTGGGATTTGAACCCACGAACCCCTACGGGATAGGCTCCTGAAGCTTACGCAGTATACTGCTTCTACGCCTTTGACCTGACTAGGCGATCCCCGCAATTTCTCATTTTTATCATAGAAGATCTTCTTCAAGATATCGTTGATCATCTGAAAATGTTTGGGTACTAATTCAGTGAGTCTCTGGCTCCATAACAGTTTTAAGAGGAGAGCTTAGACACATCATTGAAATGAAATATTACGACCAAGAGGAGCAGCCAGCGCCGACTTTTCCGACAAGAAAAGTAATGCTTGTAATAGCGACGCTCTTCGCAATTTTTGTGATATGGTCTATAGGTAGCCAGCTGATCTGGTTAATACTTAATTTCAAAGAGTTTGGTGAACTCTTTCTCAGACCAATCTTTTTTGAGATAATAGGCGGAACCATACTCGCTATCATCGCTTTCGTGAGACTCGACATCTTAAAGAGACGGTCTCTAATTTGGTGGTTTATTAATCTAATAATTTCCTCCTTCAAAGGATATGGGGCAATTCCACCAAATCGAATTGACTTTAAAAGTTTCAAACTAACACCAACGAAATTCGTTCTCTGGCAAATTACAAAAGTTCTCTTAGGGATGATGCTATTCAGAAATTATATTTTCGGCATGGCTACCTATGCCATGTCTCAAGGTTGGGACCCAAGGCTTGATCTAGTACTGGGTGTATTCAAACTACCTTTCATTACTCCTCCAATGGATGGTGCATATGCTCAAGCAAATGTTCTACCAATGATACCTGCAATAACACTCTTAATAGGTCCTTTACTAGCCGCATTCGGAACCCGTCTAGTAATCTTGGTCGGTATTACTCAACTTGCAAGAATATTCACACCCACTTCTGAGGAGGCTTCTGGCGCCGTTCCTTTCGGGGTTAGCTGGCGAGTAGCCTCGTTCGAAGGTATGTTATCAATAGGCCTTTTCTGGGTCATGTTCAATAGTTTCTTCTCAGCAGTCATAGATTACAATACACGCTACATCATTGGAGGTCTGGCTGTAGGCGTAATCTTATTTGCAATATTTTACTTTCTAGATTTACACTATTCAAAAGGGCTCTCTACACTTAGACGACGCAGGGTTAACATCAGAATACTCAGCATCTTCTTAATAGCTCTGGTAACGGGTTCAATCATGGCCATAAATAATAGTGTAGCTGACGCGAGAAAAGTAGAATGGCTTGGACCATACACATCCCAACAGATTGTTGTCAATCAATATTTTGCAGAACTTGATAAAGTAAGAGAGGTCCCGTATGACATCAGCCTAAAGGTTACTCCGAAAAGCATGATTGAGGAACATATCACAGTTAATAGGGATCTGTTGAACAAGATTCGTTTATGGGATTGGGATGCTGCCTTCGCCAAACTAAAACCTGAGATTGGTCTTATACCTTATGTGGATTACCAAGATTCCGACATTCTAAGATTTAACAATACACTATACTGGAGCTCATCAATGAAACCCATACTTCCAGAGACAGTTCTTCAAGCAGATCAATGGTATGCTGAACACCTAGTCTATACACACGTTCCCAATGGATTCTTAATTCTTAATGCCAATGAAGGTGTGATCGAAGAAGCTGACCAATTCTTCAAACAGAGGAGGATCTACTATGGTGAGGGAGGCCTCCTATCTGAGACTTGGGCTACATATCCACGGGACCGTGAGGAAAGTGAAGAATTGGAAGGACATTTCTATACGGGAAATGGTGGTGTAAGTCTCTCTCCTCCTTTAAGTTGGATCTTCGAATTCAATTTCTTTCTAGCTTATCGTACACAGACGTTGGAGGTCTTAAGGTATAGAGACATTCACGATCGGATAGAGATGCTCTTTCCATATTTCGAATACGACTTCTTCGGACGGAAAGTAGACATGTTCCCAGTTACAGATGGTGTGCAGACATATTACTTGATGCCACTTATTGTTCGACTCGATACAGGAAAGGTTCCATGGAGTAGTAACAATCCATTGTTGAGACTAGCTGGCTATGCATTGATCGACACATATAATGGCGATATCCAAATATTTGTGATCGGAGACGACTTCTTTAGCGAATTATTCAAGGATTCATACAGCGAATATATCAAAACAGAAATTCCTGGATGGCTTGAACTTCAGACAAGATACCCTGAGGAACTGTTCGAGTGGAGGGTTGGGATGTTTAATTATTACCATGTCACTGATCCAGCTACCTTCATAGTAGCAAAAGAATTCTTTGAAGTTCCAGAGGGCTTGGATACTTATTTTATAATGTCTCAACCTTCAGGTTTCAATGAACCTGAATTTGTAGGCTTGCTTTCTCTTGAACTTCGAGGAGCGAAGGGACGGAACTTAGCTGGATATATGGTAGTAGAGAATGATTATTCCAGGTTAGGTGTTATGACTTTCAATAGAGTTTCTCTGGAGTCGGAGACAAAATTACTTGGACCTACAGCAACACTTGAGGCCCTCGAGAAAAATGCGGAATTCGCCACTTTGAGGACTCTACTTAGAACACCGCGCATAGGAGATAATATCCTATACAGAGTGGGCGAGCATGATGTATACTTTATACCTGTTTATACTGCTGGAGCTGGAGGTGTTGTTACTGAGTTGGGAATTGTTGCTTGTGTGGGCGCTCGATTTACTGGAGAATATATTGTTGGTCTTGGTGATACGGCAGAAGAGGCTTATAGAGAATATTTGACGGCAGTAGGCAGGATTGAGTTGCCTATACCTGAAGTTCCTACGGAGCCAAAGGAGGATGTTGAAGACCGATTTGCAAATGTTCTAAATATCTTTGAAAAAGCAAATGTTACACTAATGACTCCTGAAGCTTTGAATCCCACGGTTTCCTATAATGAAGGGATGACAGATTATGTGTCAATTGATCAATGGAATCAGACCAGACAACTAGTCGAAGATTTTATCTCTGATTGGGCTATTGAGACAGACAAAATTTTTATGTGGCAAGAAGGATCTAATATCAACTTCGGAGCACTCTTAAACATCAATGGAATAACCGAACTCCACTACGTAACCGTCAATCTCGAAGTTGAAGAAAACCCTGAGGAGTAAAAATGAGTCTCTATAAAAAACGACGTGGACGTGAAATCGGTGATGCGATCAATATTATCACGATTTTCATTGGAGTCATTGTTGTTGGGGTAATACTTACTCTATTAGTTAGATTTCAAAGAGGATTGCTTGGCATAGTTCTCGGCGGCTTGGCTGTAGCACTTGTAATCTATTGGATTCTAGAAATAAGGAAGACAATGAAAACAGAATTTAAAGTAAGAGAAATAGATGCAAGAGAATGGGCACCTGATATAATAGAAAACAAGGAGGAAATCGTAGTTGTCGGCAAAGTGCCAGGTCCAAGAGAGAAAATAAAAGTTCTTTTAGAAGAAAATTTCCTAGAAGTTAAAGGCGGCCTCGGCTTCCGTAAAGTCGTAAAATTACCATCCAAAATAGTGAGCTTCAATACTTCATACAATAATGGAGTACTTGAAGTAAGATTAAAGAAATAATCGAAATTTTCAACAATAACCTCTTTACCGATCTAGGAATGCAGATTCTTTGAAAAAGACTACAGACTCAAGAAAATTATCAATAATTGTCTTGGTCACCTGCCCAGATAAAGAAAGTGCAAATAAAATTGCCTCCTCGCTTATAGAAAAAAAACTGGCTGCATGTGTAAATACAATTAACAATGTTGAAAGCATATTCAGATGGAAAGGAAAGATCGAAAAATCTTCTGAGAACCTCTTAATTATAAAATCAAAGAAGCGACTTCTCAAGAAATTGATTGCGGATGTGCAGCAAAATCATCCCTACCAACTACCAGAAATTCTTGCTCTGCCAATCATTGGAGGATCTAAAGCATATATCGACTGGCTGAACGATGAGACTCAAAACATGATTTAAAATATTGTTCCAGTGACCAAATTTGATTGTCTTTAGGAAGACAGATCTTCAAATAATCGCTCAACATTCAAGAGATTTGTTTCCAACCGAATCATGTGGCATAATTCTGGGAAAGAAACAAGACAATATCAAGATAGTTACAAAAATATTTCCGACAAAAAATATTTTAAAATCTCGCACAAAATATCAAATCAATCCTCGGGAACAATTAAATATCTATATGAAAGCCGATGAAATATCACTCGAGGTCCTGGGTTATTATCATAGTCACCCATTTGGAGATACAAAACCATCAGAAACAGATATCAAAGAAGCGAATCAGCCTTGTTGTTCTTATGTTATCTACTCAAATGAGCAGGATGAGTTCAAGTCATTTCATTGGAATGGATCTTCATTCCTTGATGAAGAACTTAGGATATCCAATTAATATATTCCTCATAAAAAGATTCAGTTAACAAATTTGGATTCATATGTCATTGACCACTATGTTCATGATGAATTATACCAACATTTAAGAATGAGGCACAGGTCTTTCTCTAGCCGATTCAATACTAGAGAAGGCCACTCATATTGGATACTTTAAAGAAGGTTGAGGTTGGAAAACTTCAAACTCCACCCATTACAGTCCCATCAACTCATACCATCTCAAAAATTGTTGGCATCTTAAAAGACAAAAATTGTTATGAAGTATTTATTCCTGGAAAAGATAAAGTTGGAATAGTAACAATTAGAGACATTCTTACAGTCTCCCATCCTACAACCACAAAGGCCTCTAGTATTATGAAATATCCTACTAGCCTTTCACCAACTACTTCTCTAGGTGAAGCTGCAAGAATCTTGACTGATTATCGACTCAGGGCACTACCAATAATGGAAGGAGGAGAACTCACAGGTGCGTTGACAGCAAGAAAAATTCTTGAATTCTTATTAGAAAAAGGTTCTTTGAATCTCCAAGTAAAGTCGCTCACGACAGGTAAGTTGACAACAATATCTAAGAACGATACAGTAGCGAAGGCTAGAAATCTAATGGTAGATAAGAAAATTGATCATCTACCAGTGATTTCTGATAATAAAATTGCTGGCATCGTGACTTCTAATGAGATAGTATTCAGAATAATACCAAGAGAAAGGATTGGTATTGCGATGACAAGTACGCGCGGCGCTCAAAAAAACTTTGGATACCAAGCAAGTTCAATCATGGAGACCCCATTGACATGCCAAGCTAGAGATAAAGCATCAGAAGCATTAGCAAACATGCTCCGAGCAGGCAAGACTTACAATTTAGTTACAGTCCTGGGAATGGTTCAAAGTATTGTAACTCCAAGAGATTACATTAATCTTGTCGCCGAGCCCCAACCCATAGTGGAAATCCCGGTCTACATAATAGGATTGCCAGAAGATCCATTCGAGGCTGAAGTTGCTAAGTCAAAATTCTTGAACTCAATTGGAACATTAAAAAGAGCTTTTCCAGAAATAGAGGAAGCACGTTCGGTTATAAAAATCTCAGAGTCAGTTAAGGGAAAAGAAAGAAGAAGATATGAAGTAGACATCGCAATGACAACACACAAGGGAGTCATCAACTACTCTCACTCTGGATGGGACTTACCGAGTATTTACGATGAGTTGGCTACGAGGATCAAACGCTTAATGACACAGCGTCGAGGAACCGCAAAAAGATATTTGAGAAAAGGACAAAAGACAAAAAGAAAACGGTAATTCTTCTAATTAAAAAAAATAGTGATGTGGATCATCCTTGGCAGATATTCAAGGAGTCTGCTTTGAATTGGACATATACCTTTTTCCCTTTATTTATACACAAATCTTTAAAAGAACTCAATGTTAATTCTGACTCAATTAGAAAGCCTACATCCACCGAAACCTTTGCACTAGACTTCATCTGAACAATGCCAGATACCTTTCCTGTCAGATTGTTACAGACGCATCCACACCATTTCGGATTTCTAATTAATGATTCATTTGATAGGATGATATCTTCTGGTTTGATTGTAAGAATAATTTTTTCTCCATCTCCTTTTCCAATCACTGGCGCTAAGATTTCTATGTTACCTATTTTGACTTTAGCGGGACTTGACGCAGCTTGAACTATTGTTCCATCATATACGTTTAGTCCGAGGAAGTTGGCCACATATTTGGAGTTTGGCTTCTCTAATATCTCGTCACGGTTACCTATCTGTTCTACGACACCTTCACCCATCACAGCTATCCTGTCAGAGATTGTGCATGCCTCAGCTAAATCATGTGTTACATATATTGACGTTACTTCGAGAGGTTCTAAAAGATTCTTAAAATCGGTTCTTATACTCTCTCGAGTTTTCGGATCTAATGCGGACAGAGGTTCATCAAGAAGCAGAAGTGTAGGATCAATTGCTAAAGCTCTGGCCAAGGCTACGCGCTGCTGCTGACCTCCACTAAGCTCATGCGGATAACATTGGGTACAATCTTTCAATCCTATAAAGTCTAGAAGTGAATTGATTTTTTTCTTAATCTCATGTCTTGGCAGATGTTTAGCTTTCAATCCGTATGATATATTTTCATCAACTCGCATGTGAGGGAATAATGAATAATTTTGAAAGACATAACCTATCCCTCTATCTGAGGGACTAACATGGATTCTTTTACTTCCCTTTTTTCCATCAACAAGAATTTTGTTAATGTAAATTTCTCCCTCATCGGGTGAACACAAACCAGATATTATGTTCAGCATAGTAGTCTTGCCACAGCCGCTTGGTCCAACTATTGATAGAAGCTCATTCGTTTGAACTTGTAAAGTGACATTTCTAAGAACTTCTTTATCTGAAAATCGTTTTTTTATTGTTTTAAGTTCTATCATAGTCTTGCCCCGTATCGTTTTCGGCCAAGTATTTTGAACAGTGCGAGAACTCCAAATGATACTACTATAAGGATTGCTGATAGGACATTTGATGCCATAGGATCTTCAGCCATTAACATGTAAATGGCTAACGGCATAGTTTGTGTTACACCTGGAAGATTACCTGCAAACATTAATGTTGCACCAAATTCCCCCATCGATCTGGCCCATGTCATTATGGTACCAGCTAAAAGTCCGTGTGAAGAGAGAGGAAGAGTTATTGTAAGAAAAACTCTTAATCTTGAAGGGTTCAATATTTTTGCGCTATTAACTAAATTCCTGTCAACGTTCTCAAATGCTGCCTTAGCTGATCGTATTAGAAAGGGTGAAGCAACAAAGATTTGAGCCAAGACGACAGCGAGGGTACTGCCTGGTAGAATTATTCCAAATTCTTTGAGTGTAGGTCCGATTATTCCTCTTGGGGCAAAAGCTAGCAGTAAAGCTACTCCCGCAACTGCTGGTGGAAGGACTATTGGGATATCAAGTACAGTATCAATAATTGATCTACCATGAAATCTCCTAGTTGCAAGTAAATATGCAGTGGGTATACCAAAGATAAAGGAAGTGAGAGTAGCAAAGGATGAAGTTACTATGCTTACAGTTAAAGCGCTTAAAACCTGCGGGTTTCTTAATTGAGGCATCAACATATCCAAATCTAGATTCAAGAAGACCGCAGCAATTGGAAATGAGATGAATGCAATGAAAAAAAGACATGCGAATGCTAATAATATTATAATTAATCTATCAGAAACCCGCTCGAGACCCATTACGAATAACCCTCCATTCTTGTAGCGAACTCCTTGCACTCATCGGATAGAATAAATTCAACAAATTTGACTGCTAATAGTGCACGCCAGAGTCTAGTCTCAAAGAATATATAATGCTTATCTTAGCTACATAAGTAAACTAACATATTTACTTTATAATAGCGTAGCGAGTGCTATACTAACATCTCCCTTGAATTCTAATCAAATATTGTTACTATGATGTTCGTAGCCGCGTGGCTCAATATCACGGTATTTATTTTTAAATTTTAGAATAATTTTTCCAGAATTTTCTGTTACGTGTCCTATTGGTATTAATGTACGAATCTTTTTCTTTGATTTTTCGTATAGGGCGGGTTTCTGAGTAATGACTAATTCATATTCCTCCCCACCATAAAACGCAAGCTCAATCGGATCGAGATTATTCTCCATCGCAAATTCTCTTACTTCTCGATGGATTGGAATCTTGTTTATTTGAAAACCTACATTACTTGATTTTGAAAGCTCGTATAGACTCCAAGCAAGACCATCACTTGAATCTATTGATGAATTTATGAGATGATTTTTTGCCAAAGTTAATCCCTCAGATAATCTTGCCTTTGGCATGAATACAGCTTTAATGGCCTTCTCTTTTAATTTTTTAGAGATTTCCATATTTTTCTTTATTATCTTCAAACCAAGCGCCGGCAATCCAAACGCTCCGGTAACCATTACTATATCGCCCACTTTTGCAGTGTCACGCCTAATGAGTTCCCTCTCTTTGCAGATGCCAAAAGCAGATACATCAATTGTTAAATCTGTAGATTCGTTTGTGTCTCCACCTATTACATGTGTAGCGTATTCTCTAGCTGCTGCATTTATCCCCCCACCAATTTGTCTAACATAATTTTCACTTATCTTTCCAGGCATTCCCAAAGAAATCAATATGCCCATAGGTTGGACACCTTTGGCAGCAAGATCACTTATGACGGAAACTACTGCCTTTCTAGATGTCTGCCAAGGATTCATGCCTTTAGGAATATCTGTCTTCGCAACAAGCATATCACATTTCATAACGGCTAATTGGCCTCTTCCAATACGAATTGCAGCAACATCGTCTCCAAAAGGCAATGGATTATTTTTCATCTTATCTTGAAGATTAACTATGATGTCGATGATTTTTCTCTCAGTCAGCTTATTTTTCTTTAACATAGTTAATCGTTGACCATTAAGACATTAGATATAATATCTCTGAAACTTTTACTCTAAAAAATGCTTATGAGCATGACTATTAAGAGATCGGTAAGCCCCGGCACTTTTCTGCCCCGGTTCCTAAAGGTTGATCAAGGCGGGAAAGCTCAGCTCGGTAGAGCGACGGCTTCGTAAGCCGTAAGTCCTGGGATCAAAGCCCAGCCGGGGCTCCATGATTCAAGTTAGATTTCTATTCTTATTATACATAATTCTTTCAGAGTTTGACAAATGTCTTAGTAATGCTTATTCAAGAGAAATCAATTGCAAATTTATTGGACAACATGCTCATTGCTCTTACATTCCCTTGGGCTAAGTCGAGAAACTATAGTCTGAGTGCTTTAATAGGGTCAATTGAAATCGATTCTGAACTAACAGATATTGAAATAATAATTGTTAACGGTAGTTTAAAGACATCAATCGAACGGATCTCTAAAAAATTTGATAAGATAATAATTTGCATTTCGTTTATGACCCCTGATCTCAAACATATTAGAAATGAAATAGACAGTCTTAGTTCCCTTCAGAATCCAATCCGGAAAAAACTTATTCTAATAGCTGGCGGACCACATCCAACAGGTGATCCTTTAGGAACTCTGAAGATGGGTTTTGATATAATCGTAATTGGAGAAGGAGAAAAAACACTAAGGAAAATAATTTCCAAAATAAAAAATAATGATTCTATAGAAGATTTGAAAGGTTTAGCCTATCAGAAAAATCATCAAACATTCATAAAAAAATCCAATGACTGGATCAACCTTGACGACTTTCCAGCTTTTGCACCTTTGCATCGTCTATTTTCCCCAATTGAAATATCTCGCGGATGCCCTTTCGTTTGCAATTTTTGTCAGACGCCTAGAATTCATGGTGGTTCAATGCGTCATAGAAGCATTTCTAACATCTGTCGACACTTGAGATATGCATCTAAGATAGGAAAGAAGAATACATGGTTCATTTCTTCCAATGCCTTTGCATATGGTTCATTTGATGGTAAAAAAACTAATGAAACAGCAATAGAAGATCTGCTGAGATCAATAAGAAAAATCCCGAGTATGGAAAAAATATTTTTTGGTACTTTTCCATCTGAAGTACGACCCGAATTTGTTACAGATGACCTTGTTTCACTGATTATCGAATACTGTACCAATAGAACTCTCTCGATAGGCGCTCAATCAGGAAGTGATCGAATTTTGGAATTCATTCATAGAGAACATACTGTGGAAGAGATAATGAATTCCATTGAAATTGTAAAAAAATATGGGATAATTCCATATGTCGATATTATTTTTGGTCTGCCATCAGAGAATGATGAAGACAGAGCGAGGACAAGGGAATTAATGAAATTTGTGATTGATAAAGGGGGAATAATCCATTCTCATGTTTTCATTCCGCTACCAGGAACACCATTTCAGAGATTCCCTCCAGGAAGAATTACCATCGAAGATAGGAATTATATCCAAAAACTAACCGCAACGGGAAAAGCGAATGGTTCATGGCAGCATCAGATGAGAATTGGTGAAGAAATTGATTCAGTGTTTCAGAAAAAGCGCGCGCTAAGAAGAAAATCTTCTGATGATTCAAACATATTCAGATTGATGTAGAGAATTTGTTTAGGCTTTTCTTTCAACTTTTATTTTGCATTTAGTCGCTACTGCGGCAATAGCTCCTAATGCAGCAAGCCAAGGCGCAATGGATACACCAACAATGCCAACTGTTGCCGGTATTTCTAGAAGAGTTTTTCCCTCCTCATTCTCGACAATTAATTTAGTGACATTCCCTTCATGAAGTATTTCTTTAGTCTTCTGAATTAGTTCTTCTGACTTGACATCAAATTCTTCTACAATTGTTTTAGCGGTGTTTTTACCGCAGTTTGGATAGTATTTTGCAGTTTCAGATATCTCGGTACTACATCCATTACATGTTACCAATATGCTCACGTTTCATCAATTTTATTTTCATATTAATCAATTGAAAATAGAAACATTGCACGATTGTTTCCAGAGATGATATTTAACAAGTACAAATTGAAATAATTTCAGCGTTATTCTACTATACCTGTAAAACATCAAATCATTCCAGAATTTTTGATTTATACAGGCACAATTAATTAGTATAATACAACTTACTAAATAAATGAGTGTACTGTACTAGATGATTTAAATACAGTTTACTTGAGATATCATTAAAAGATCAAAGTAACAATAAGTTCAGTGCGGAGGATCAAAAAATCTACTCTAATCAATATAATTATGGCCAACAAGGATATGGTGGCTATCCTTCAAGCTACGGATATGGATCCCAAGGAGCATATCCAAGCTCTGGCTATGGTTATCAACCCCAATATCCACAATATTCACAATATTCACAATCGCAATACTACCAGCCACAATATTCACAACCATATACTCAGCAGTCTCAACATTATCAGCCACAATATCGAAGGGAAGTTCATCCTCCACAACAACCATTTCCAGGACAATACGGTCCCCCAACACAACCATATCCAGGACAATATGGCCCTCCAAGACCACCATATCCACCATACGGATTTTTCGGTCGAGCGGGTGCAATAACGGCAGCCGCCATTATATTACTCATCTTAGGAATAGTTGGCATTGGAGGCGGTATCACACTAATTGTAGCAAGTGCATTCCTGCCTTCGTTTGGTGGAATACCTATTATTGGAGATATTATACTAATCAACCAGTGGGTTCTTGGTGGATTAGGTGCAATTTATCTTGGACTCGGGGTCTTGACCTTGCCAGCATTCTACCTACTTTGGAAGAATAAAAGATCTGGAGGAATTATGGGTATAGTCCTAGCAGCAATAATATTAGCAGGATTTGCGATAACGCCCTTCTTCCCTGTGCTCTGGTACGGGGGAATTTTCGGAGTTGCACTCGCAGTCATAGTAATCATATTGATACCAATCCGATGGAACTCTTTGAGACATAATAATTACCCACGACCGCCCTATTATTGATTGCAGAGATAAAACATTCCTTTACATACTAATCTATTCTGGTCTTTTGATCTTTCTGATAAGCCAGATCATTTTCTCTGCAAAATTTTTCACCGTCTGCAAACCTTCATCATCATTAATTACTTCATTTTTTTCTCTTCCGAATGCTATATTCCAGTATGTTGATCCTGGAACAATCATCCCCTGATGCAGGAAGAAGAATAGCAACTGAGCAAGGGTAAAATTATGTCCTGCTCTCCTTGCGACAACGATGGCTCCTCCAACCTTGTCTTCGAAAACTCTACCTTTTGCAATCGATAAATATCCAGCCCTATCGATAAGGGCTTTAATTTGGGGCGTCGCGGATCCAAAATATACGGGTGAAGACAAAATGATCCCATCAGCATTAGTCATCTTGTCGAAGATCGATTTGAGGTCGTCTTCTATCCAACAATCTCCAGTTTTCCTACATGATAAGCATGCGTCACATGGCTTGATCTCTTTATCTGATAATCTTACTAGCTCTGTTTGAACACCGTCCTTCTCCATAGCTTTCAAAGTTTCCGCTACAAGATACTCAGTATTTCCGCCTATTCTCGGGCTTCCTACAATGCCTAATATCTTGATCAAGTCACATAGATCCTTTTTTCATAATTAGTTTATTGAAGGCCGCTCGTTTTTATTTCAAGATTTCTATCATTTTCTTTGGAAGTCTAGTTGCTTTACATTTCTTTTTAATTACGCACACAGACGTGCTATATCCTGATGCGAGAATTTTTTTACTAGACTCATCTTTCACTTTAAAAACAAACTTAATAGTTTTCTCTTTTATCTGGTCAATTTTGGTTTGGAGGACTATTTGGTCATCAAATTTTATTGGGGCATGAAATCGGGCGTATACCTCTCCAACTACTAAAGATAATTTCTGTGGGCTTCCTTCAATATTGATATATCCATTATTCATGAAAGTGATTCTGTTTGATCTCAATAGTTCTATTCTTCCGAAGCTGAACCATTCAAATATTCTTGGATGAAAGATGTTTCCTGAAAAATCTGTATCTCCTGCTTTAACACGTATTCTAAGGTGTTTACTTTTCATTAGAATGATCAGCACAGAATGTTTGCTTGACTAATTGTGTCTTTTATTAGTCTATTAATATTTTTTTCATTATAGATAACACTCTTGCAGAATATTGAAAAGTAAGCCGTTGATCTAAGAACCCTCCATATGAGATGATTTTAATGGGTGGAATTGCCGGAATAGCAGAATCGGGGATGCGTAATGAAGTCAATCGAATGTTAGACAAGATTGCTCATCGAGGACATGCTGCTCGTAAAGTCGTAGAGTTTGATAATGCAACACTCGGAGCCGTATATACAGAAGTTCAGAAAGAACAAATTGATAGTTTAGAGAAGGATAAGACAGCTTCTGATTTTGTTGCGGATGGCCATTATGCTTATGCTAAGATCTTAAATGATGGATTATTTCTTGAGCGCGATCAGTTAGGAGTTTCACCACTATATTATGGGCACACCGAGAATGAAGCATTATGCTTTGCTTCAGAAGTAAAAGCGTTGATCGAGTTCACAAATGATATACATGAATTTCCTCCTGGCCACCGCTATATTAGTAATAAAACTGAAAGTTACTATAAATTAGAAAAGAAGAAGCCTCTTGATGTGGATCCCGATAATATAGCTAGTGAACTGTATAAACGGTTAGAAATTTCAGTATCTGGATTTGTTGTTGGACATGATCCAATAGGTGTATGGCTTTCAGGCGGACTTGACTCCAGTACCATGACTTCTTTCGCTCGGCCACTTGTACGCAAATTACATACTTTTTCTGCTGGTTTTCCTGATGCTCCTGATTTAGTACATGCGCGAATAATGGCTGAACACATTGAATCTGATCATCATGAAACTATTGTCAATTTAGATGATCTCCTTTCTGCCCTCCCAGACGTAATTTATCACCTTGAATCGTTTGATGCGCTGCTTGTTAGATCAAGTATCGCAAATTTTCTTGTATCTCAAGATGCTGCAAGACATGTTGCAGCCGTGTTGTCGGGGGAGGGAGGTGACGAACTCTTCGCCGGCTACACATACCTTAAATCTCTAGACCTAGCAGAATTAGATAACGAACTCATAGATATTACTGGTAGACTTCATAATACAGCGCTGCAAAGAGTAGACCGTAGCGCATCCGCTCATGGAACGGTTGCTCACGTTGGATTTTTGGATCCCAAGGTAGTGGATTATGCTCTTCAAATTCCTGCCAAATATAAGATATCCAAAAATGTTGAGGAGTGGATTTTACGTAAAGCCATGACCGAAAAACTTCCAAAACAAATATTGAATAGAAAAAAAGCAAAATTCTGGTTTGGATCTGGAATAGAAACTTGCCTACACCAATATGCTGAAGCGCAAATAGATAATGATGAATTTGAGCGTTTTCGAAAACTACCTTCTGGATTGATACTTCACACTAAAGAGGAATTTATGTATTATCGTATCTTTAGAAAATATTTCAAAGATATAAATAATCTTTCATGGATGGGACGTACCAAAGGCGCACCCAAGCAATAGGAGAGCAGTATAGTACCTCCTTAAGTTAAGAAAAATGATCATTAGATCAATTATAAATATGCACAGATATTTGCTATGTTGAGACTATTCTATTCCATAACTGGTAATTCTTCTGCCTTCCATTGCACTATTCCACCCGACATATCATAGACCTCTCGAAAACCTAGGTGTCTCATCATATCCATTGTTACACTACTACGAATATCCGCTAAACAATAGACGAGATACTTTTTGTCTCTATCAAGCTTGCCAATTTCATCGCGGAAACTTTTGGTATAATTAGTGCGTTCATCCATGTAGTAATCTAGGTTAATTGCGTTTTCTATATGACCTTCCGCAAACTCTTCTGGAGTACGAACATCTAAAATTACAAAGTTGAAATTGTTTTTATTTTTCTTAATTAGAGTGAATGCTTCTTGTGGTGTAACTACTGAATGCCCCAAATCTTCACGTGTGAGTTCTTTTTCAGGGCTTGACGTCGTTTCTTGAGTAACTGTTGGCTCGGTAGTCTTTTCTTCAGGAGTTGTTTGGGGTTGTGTAATTTGTTCTTGTGTTATTAATCCAGTTCCTAACCAGACTACTATTCCCACTATTACCAAGACAACAGTGAGTGTACCAATTTTTTTCATATTTATTGTTGCCATGAATCATTTCACACCTTGAACATGATACTTCCTAACGTGAACAATAGAACACTTCTTTTCCATTAGTGTCCCACATTTGCTCCTCTGTCCATACAATATGAGCTTGCTCACTTGAAGCGGCGATAGCTTGATCATATTGCCATTGATATTCGCTTAGTTTTATCGGTGTTTCCCAATTAGTAGCGGAAAGATCACCGCTTGTATAGTACAAATCCATTCCCATATATTCTGCATTTCTCAGATCTTGCCAAACTAAGTGGACTGTTTTATCGGCTACAGCTATCCTTGGATAATTCTGTATCTTACTGTCGGTAGTTATCCTAGTATCATTTGACCAAGTTTTTCCATAGTCTGTACTGGCGATAAGCCAAATATCAATCCATGAATCAAAAAAGGCTCTGAAATCCGACCAAGTAATATAGACACGATCTTCAATTGCTGCAACGTCTGGATATTGTTGCCAAGCACCTTCCGTTGGTAATCTATTCTCTGTTAACCATGTCTTTCCACCATCTACACTTCTAACATAGTATACTATGATTCCCTTAGACCCTCCAGGTGGGTAATGCCATTCTCTATGATCCTCATAGACAACATAGACATAATCACCATAGGCTGCAATCGACTGTCTCCATTGGATAGATGGGTTTGAGGTAAGTCTCTGCTCTGAATCCCAACTTAATCCAGCATCAACACTTCGTCTGTAATAGATGTCATAATTTGTTGAAGCCATATTTCGTTCATCCAGCCAAGCTAGATGCACATATTCGTCGTATGCAGCTATACGAGGATCCCATTGATTTGCATTGAATGTTAGTTGTTCTTCAGATTCCCAACTGTTTCCGCCATCTTTGCTGTGTTTTATGTAAATGTCGCTTCCAGTTTTATCGAAGTTACGTTTGTCTTCCCAGACAACATATACATTATCTCCATATGCTGAGATATCCGGATTTTGTTGGTTTGCAAGATTATTTGTTATCACTATAGGGGAAACCCAAGTATTTCCTCCGTCAGTGCTTCGCCTGTATAAAATGTTAGATCCTTGACTGTTGTCTTCCCACACAACATGTACTACGTCTCCAATCACTGCAACCCTTGGTCTAGATTGATTGTAAATATTTTCACTTAGATTCTTACTTTCACACTGCGCCTCTGCTTGACTTAAAAATGTGGGTGATAATATTACTAATAATAAAATAAATGCTAAACTGAATTGCAGGAATTTCATATGTATCTTTTCACACAGTTACTATTATTCTTTTTATCCATATTGAGTTTGAATATGAAAAAATTGGTCATATCTTGTATTTCTCATAATTTAGACAGAATTTTGCATCTTTAATCTTGTAGGCACTATAAGCTTCCTGAATTATGTTAAATGCTTCTTTGGAATTCTTAGCTAGAAAAAGTAATTCAACGTCTTCTTTATTTAACAATTCATTTTTGAGCGGCCATTTCTTAACCCAATTTATTAAATCAATCCACATTTCTCCCAGTAAAATGATTGGTACATTACAAATTTGCTTGACTTGCATGAGTTGCCATGTGTATAAGAACTCCAACAATGTTCCCACTCCTCCTGGAGCAACTACAACAGCATTGGAGAGACGCATAAAATTGTCTAGTCTATTTGAGAACTTATCAAATTCTTTCTTTATATCCAGATGGGCAGCTACTTCTTGCTCAAAAGGGAGATTAATTCTTAATCCAACTGAGTGAGCTTTATCATTGTTCCTGCCCACGTGATGCCCCTCGCTTGCAGCATTCATTAGACCGGGCCCCCCTCCAGTAACTAGATCCATCCCCGCTTCAGAGATCATTTTTGCCAATTCGAATATTGAAGCATATATCGGATCACCCTTTGCGATTCTTGCCGACCCAAAAATTGTTACTCGAAAATGTTTCTCTAAAAATTCCTTGTCAAGATCAATACCCATTGAAAAAACCTTTCAAACTAGTTTACTTAAGCCGAAAACGATTATGATAAAAAACCTTTTTGTTTATAATAAAAATACTTACAAATTTCAATAAAATATTTTCAAAAGTTTCTACATTATCTTAGACTTATTCAATGACTTAGCGATTTCAATATATATCATAATGTAGCATATGATAGGATTTCAATCCAAGGAGACACAGCCTTTGAGCGACGATGCAATAAGATCGATTTTTGAGCCAAATTCAATTGCGGTAGTTGGAGCATCAAGAAATCCAGAGAAAGTTGGGTATTTAATTCTTAAAAATTTACTCGAGAGTGGTTTCAAAGGTAAATTATTTCCCATCAATCCAAAAGTCGATGAGATCCTAAGTTTAAGGACATACCCCTCGCTTGAGGATGTAAGTGAAGATATTGATCTTGCAGTCATTGTTGTGCCAGGAACAATTGTTCCAAATGTGTTAAAGGAATGCGGAAAGAAAGGAATTAGATCTGTCATTGTAATTTCAGGCGGTTTTCGTGAATCTGGAAAAGAAGGAGAAGAATTAGAGAAATTAGTAATTAAAATCATTAATGAAACAGGAATCCGTTTAGTCGGTCCCAACTGTATTGGTGTAGACAATCCCTATATCGGTATGTCAATGTGGGTCGGCGTCAAAAAGAAAGGGCCAATATCGATAGTATCTCAGAGTGGCCTCGTTGGAACCGCTTTCCAATGTTGGGCAGAAAAGGAAAGCATCGGAATTAGCAAATGCATATCATTAGGAAACCAAGTTGATGTTAATGAAATTGACATCTTAAGATATTTCGAAGAAGACCCCCACACAAAAACCATCGCTATGTACCTTGAGGGCATTCAAAATGGAAGAGAATTCATGAAAGTGGCCTCCGACGTATCAAAAAAGAAACCTATAATAGCATTAAAAGGAGGTCGAACCGAGAAAGGCATCAAGGCAGCAAAATCACATACAAGATCGCTCTCCGGAAAAAGTGAGATCTTTGAGGCAGCAATAAATCAATCAGGCATTCTTAGTACAAGTAGTCTCGAAGAGCTCTATATTTATTCAAAAGCATTATCCTTTTTACCTTTACCGAAGGGCCGAAGGGTACTCATCATAACATCATCTGGAGGAGCAGGCATTATGGCTGCCGATACGGTTGATAGGCTTAATTTAGAACTGCCTTCCATTTCAGATGATGTTGAAAAACGTCTGCGTCAAGTGTTGCCTAGCTATTGTGTATTTGACAATCCATTCGATGTGACGACTACCACAGTAGAATCATTTCAGCTGGTGATGGAGGAAAATCTTGAGGATGAAAATATTGATGCGTTTCTACCTATCTTTGCAGATCCTCTCCCACGTGCAGCTGAAGCTGTGAAAACTGTTGCGAAGAAAACTAACAAACCTATTGTAGTTTGCTATGTTGGCGGTGGTAAGGTCGAAGACATTGAAAAAGAAAAGATGCATGAAGCTGGGATTCCTGTTTTTTCAACACCTGAAAAAGCTGTCACAGCTTTGTATGCATTGGTAAGATACAATGAACTTCAAAGCAAGAATGTTTAGCACTCACGTTTTCAAGTTTATTTAAAATATAGGTATTAGACAGAGTAACTCTTCTAATTATAAAATCTAGGATTTGGAATCTATGACAAAGCCTCTCTATTTGGATGACGCATATCTTAAGGAATGTGAAGCAACTGTATCCACTGTAAATGATTCAAAATACATCATATTAGACGAAACTATATTTTATCCAAAAGGTGGAGGTCAATCCAATGATATTGGTACTATAACAAAGGGGAACGATATTTTCAATGTCGTGTATGTAGTAAAGTTCTCAGGAGAGACTTCCCATGAAATCGATAGACCGGGTCTAAAGGTCGGAGATAGAATTCAATGTAAACTTGATTGGGAAAGACGATACAAGTTGATGCGAAGTCACACAGCTGCCCATACCTTAATAGCAATATTATGTAACAAAACAAAAGCCCTCGTAACGGGAAATGATCTCACAACTGAGAAGACCAGATTTGATTTTAACATAGAAAATTTTGATAGAGATATCTTCATGAGTTGTATCGATGAAGCGAACGATCTTTTCAAAAAAAATATACCTGTGAAGACTTACGAATTACTACGAGAAGAAGCTCTAAAAATTCCTGGAGTAATCAAAATGGCTGAAGCACTTCCACCTCAAATATCAAAATTGCGAATTGTAGAAATAGAAGGATTCGACAGACAAGCTGATGGCGGAACACATGTAAAAAATCTGAATGAAGTAGGTCAAATAGAATTCATGAAAGCTGAAAATAAAGGAAAGAATAACAGGCGAGTATACTACAGAATCGTTCTATAACGTGCGCTCCAGTCCTAAGCATTAGACTGTTAATGTTAGAGCTCCTGTGGGACATTGAGAAACACATGCTTCACAAGTTACACAGTTTCCGGGATATTTATTTAACATCTTTTTGTGTTCCTCCACCATTTCAAATACTCCTTTGGGACAGATGTCATAACACATGCCACATTTAGTACATTTAGATTGGTCAAGAACTATCGTGCTATTTACTATCTTTGATCTACCGCCGAACTTTATGTTTCCAAGTTTCTGAATTCCTATCTTGACTAATATTGGGTCAAATTGGCTTTTTTGTAATGGAGTTGCTCCATCAAAATCAATTCCTATTATTAGGATTAAACCCATGGCTATGAATAGAAGATTCTGGATATACTTGGTTTGGTTGATAGCTAGAAAGTTGAAGGAGATAACTCCGATTACTATTAGAATTTCCAAAAACAGTATTTTCCGCCATCCTGATTTTCCAGGAATGAATGGTTGCAGACCATACATTAGGAATATCAAACCCCAGCCTAACAGAATGACCTCAGCAAACCAATCCTTCGAGAAAAATTCTATGATTATTAAAACAAAGATTAGGAAAGTCGTGGATATACCAAGGCCGACGTCAATTCGATCAATAAAAGGCCATCTTACTCTGCGCATTTTGTCCGTTTTCTTGAGTCCATCGTTCACATATTCTGGTATATCCTGTGCATATACAGGACCGAACTTGCAATCCCATCCTGTTTCTTTCTTTACAAGTTTAACATCAATTCCAGCAGCTGAAAGCTGAGGTAATATTAAAATTCGATGTTCAACTTTCTCATCGATATTAGAAGTCTTGACTACTGGGATTATAGAATGAGCTGTAAAATTGGATCCTCTTGCAGCGCACCAAACATTGATACCATTTGTTGGCACTACTAGCAGATAACAATCCTGATTTTTGAGATATTGAGTTAATCTCTTTACTGTGAGATCAAAATTAGCTGTGACGAAGACTGGACTATTTTTATTTGGATTTCCAAAAATTCTTACTCCGGGTTCTACAGAAAGTGGCATTAGACGAAAAAAGGTTCCAAAAAATGTTCTTAAAATCTCTTTGAACTTCAATCTGATTACTCCTTTTGGCCAACAAATAATGCGAATGAATCGATGAAGCTTCTCCGTTCACAAATAATTTTGAACCCTGCATTCGTCATTGGGCCTTTGATGTCTTCTAATGTTTTAGTTGAAGTCTGAGTGAGAAGATAGGTTATTAGTGCTAAGGGAATTCGTATTGATGAGTGTACTATATGTTTCCATGATGATCGAGGTTTTACCTCATCCGCAATTATGATTAATCCATTAGGTCTTAGTATTCGATAGGCTTGACTTAATACATATTTTTGTTCATCAGCGTATAACTCACTAAAAACTAATGTACTGACAATTCTATCGAATGTATTGTCATTGAATGCTTTTTCCATTTCGATGGCACCCATTTCTTCAAGTTGAATTTTTTCAATCAAATTGTGTTCCCGAACTTTTCGTTCTGCTATTGCTAACATTTGACTTGATTTATCGAATGCAACTACTGATGCTCCTTTCTTAGCACAGGATATTGCCAAGGTTCCAGTGCCACAGCCAATTTCTAGGACTTTATTACTTTCATGAACATATTCTTCAACGATCTCTTGCTGCATTCTCCTGTCTTGTCCGAAAGATATCAAATTTATTCCCATATCGTACCGTTGGGGTGCCGATTCTAGGATTTTCATAAAAACGTAGCTTGCCATCTACTAGCTCCATTTAGAATTAAATGCTGAACATTAATGAAAGAATTGGTATAACAAAAGTAAGCGCGCGCTAATAGATGAAACAGGTGTTAGAATACATTTCATACTTTTTGGAGACGATGCCCGACATACTCCTGGCGGCACTTACATGACGATCTGTGGCGGTCTCAAAGATTCAGATGGAAAATATTGGAAATCGTCTATTAGAGTTTGGAGATTTAAGGCTGTTTAGTACACTATCGTTTCCATTTCTTTTTTTGTTTTATGATCAATTATTTTTTCGCTATTTTCCATAAGACCATACCAATTAGAACTGTCAAGAATATCAATGAGGGAGAAAGAAGAATTGCTTGTATTGACACACTTGAGATTGCAGCTTCCACTGCGTAACTCAACCAGTACATATGCATAAGTAATATTCCAAGGAAGCTTCCAATAGCGATTTCTGAGAGAACAATTTTTTTCGCCGCCCATCCGAATATTTCAAGGAGAATAATTGTCGCTATTATGAAGAATAGAATTCTTGTCACCAGTTCTAGTGTTTGATTGAAATAGAGATATGGTAACGACATGTCAATGAACAATGTTAAACCTGCGAATGCGATTATACTGGCGAAGGTATAGTTAAGATCAAACGTTATTTTACTGGATCCTTTATCTGGAATTTGCCCTCTCAACAGCCATACAATGAAGAGAATTAATAGAGCATATGCAGAAAGGATTCCTACGAAAAACATTAGTGAGATGTCAAACGAGATTCCATAAAGGAAAAAGATTGTTGGGACTGTTAGAGTTAGTAATGTTGAAACAATTTTGAATAGAACTGCTATAGATAAATTGAGTTCGTATTTAGTTGCGACATAGTATGCAATTAAAGCTACCCAACCAAATTGTATTACTACAAGTGATAGCCTTTCGAGCATTACTAGAAGTGTGAATATTGAGGATGCAATATCTATTGGCAGCAACCCTGCGATGGCTAGAGTGAAAGCTTCTCCTACACCGAATCCTAAGGCGAATGTTAGATATCCATATAGATTCAGGTTTTTGAGTCGTTCATGTCTTTGAAGAAAGAGATAGACGGCTATTACTTCGATTAACTCGACTATGGTAATCGTTAGAAAGTAAGGTATTGTATCAGGATTCGCCAAGAACGGGAAACTATCCCAGAGAACTGTTAGCAAGACCAACTTTGTAGCAAGAGCACATGCCCAGCTTAGCCAACCAATAAGGAAAATACCAAGGTTCGGTCTGAATTTTACTATGGCTACTATGAGTGCTATTAGACCTCCCGCGAACAATGTCAGACTATTTAGAAAATACATAGGAAACACTTGATCAAATGAATTCTTAGACTGATATTAAAGACAAATATGAAGTCTTCCCTTTACATTGTTGTATGTTTATTGTTTCTCTCCACAATTTTGACAGAAATCGGACTGAAGTGGTAGAGAGGTTCCACATTTAGAACAAAAATGGGCTTGAGTGGGTTTAATCTGTTTTTGGTTAGCAGCGACGAAAACAAGGTTAGATGAAGTAAGTTTATTGATCTTTAGAATGTTTTTCAGTGTACTTCCAACTTCTGATGGTGTACCATTTGATTCTATAGATACAATCCTTTGATCTAGAACAATATCTGCTTTCACCGTCACTTTTTCTTGTGTCTGATAGATTTGTTGAAGAAATTGTGAACTGATATTAAGAAGCTCATAAGCTACAGTTTCCTTAAGAATAGTCAAAGTTAATTCTGGATAGAAAGGGGGAGTGGGATATCCTGGTGGAGGATCAGGTATCACAACGATCTGGGTCTTGAATCCTTTCTTTTCGAGTCTACCAGCTAACTCTGTCAGAGAAGGATTTTCTTGAGTTCCAGGATTCTTCCAGATTATCACATCAAATCCAGAATCAATGTATGGTTTTATAAAGTCCAATGGAGAGGACGGAGAATTCATTGTTGAGGCCAAATCTTTCGCCCAGATTTCTTGATCATAGTAACTGTTTAAAGCTTCGGAATCTCGTGAATTGACACTAATTATCTTAGGACATTCTACTTCTTCTAATGGTCATAATATAGATGAGGAATGTTATAACCGATATGAATGCAGACACAAATGCAAATATCCAAATTGGAGAATCGGTTGTGCTAGAAGCCCATCTTGCTTCGATCAGTTTTGGT